>Ga0213869_10000024_pt1 | contig 136306 bp, 166 predicted proteins | sample PICome_10_FD_160083 | JGI IMG/M metagenome (GOLD analysis project Ga0213869, IMG submission 160083) | Coastal seawater microbial communities near Pivers Island, North Carolina, United States - PICO132 | ecosystem: Environmental > Aquatic > Marine > Coastal | place: USA: North Carolina... | reverse complement strand
ACATAGTATACAAAAAAGTGAGGGGCTTTGTCAAATTTAATTTGGGGGGGTTTGGATTGGCGTCCCCGATAGGAGTCGAACCTATAACCTACAGCTTAGAAGGCTGTTGCTCTATCCAGTTGAGCTACAAGGACTTAATCAATCCAACAGATACTATAGTATCAAAAAGTTACTGGCTTTGTCTAGTGGGTAATTGCATTCCTAGTAAAGAAAATTGGTCTTCTTTAAGGTCATTTGTGACCATATCGGTAAGCATGTTGTTTGGGTCAGCGGAGAACCACATGGCGATAGTGTAACGAGGACATCTTCGAACCTTCTGTACACCATGTTCGTGATAAAGTCCTTGGAACAGGACTCCCTGTCCCGATACAGGGTCGTGTGTATAGTCATCATCGGGGAAGTATGTCTTACCATCACCAAAGTTGCTATTGAGATTTAATATAAGAGTCCACTCTCTTTTAGGTTTGTCGTCATTCTCTAAACCGTAAATTAGTTCAACTGAAGAGTAGGTATCTTTATGTGGGCGTTGAAAACCACCGATTGGCCACTCTGTCATAATACACATTTCGGGATACTGTTTACTACCAGTTCTTTTATAAATCTCTGCAACAGCATCAAATTGAATTCGTCTAAGGAGTGTCCTTATAAAATGGTCGTGTATGTGTATGATATTGATTCCAACGTAATCGGAACCATCACCAACACTTCTAAGGTCTTGTAAGTTTTCTCTAAACCACTGAATTAGAATCTGATTCTCTTGCGGAGATGTCATCTCGTTCTGAGTTATTAGATTGAGCTTCCTGTTGTTCTTGGATGAATCTTGCATATGCTTGTCGTTTTTCATAATCTAGTCTTTTTCGTTTTTCTTTAGGACGTGATTTTAAAGCACGTTCTAATTTCAATTTACTCGCTCTTTGTAAGAACAAGATACCGTTGAGATGGTCTAGTTCATGTTGTATACATCTTGCACCGATACCATCAAATAGTTGTGTGTTTTCTTCGCCCTTAGCGTTACTCCATCTAAGTTCACACACTTTGGGTCTCTTAATCATAAGGTATATATCGGGGAACGATAAACACCCCTCTTTCATTAAGTCTGTTTCTTGAGACACTTTAGTTAACTCGGGATTAAAGAATGCTTGAATACCGTCCTGTGTTCTCATGACAAAAACTCTAGCATCTAGTCCCACTTGATTTGCACTCAAACCAAGACCACCATATTGTTCCATGGTCTCCGACAATTTACTCTCTATCTCTTCAGCGTCTTCCCTTGTCTCAAAATCAAAATCATTTGGACGTGTCCTTAATACTTTACTCGCTTCTTCAACTAATTGATACATTATTTAATCCTAATGCCTGAAGAACTCATATATAATGCTTTACCTGCCCAACCGCCGGACGCCCTTGTCCTCATAGTAATGGGAAGTTCACAATACTTCTTCAGTGGTTTATATACAAACGACAAAGTAAAACTTTGTTGTCCCTTCACGTAATTGACTTTGATGTTCCCATAATTTTTAGGATTTTCATCGAGACATACTGCTTTTAATTCTTCATTAGCACCTACGTCTTTCATCTTTGACCCACTCTCTGAACCAATCAATAACTTGTATGGACATGGTGTAGAGTTAGCATCGGGATAAGTGTAATACCCCATAGTGTTCAACATGTATAATAGGTTATTTGGTTTAGACAAGTGTTTTGACATCTGTTGGATAACAGAATTTCTAAATGGATAATAGAAATCTTCTGAATAAAAACTCAACCCATGTTTAGTGAATAGTTGACCTATCTTATAGAATGATGCTTTTGAACCACCTTCTGTGTACTTCTCTCTCTTAACTTTAGAAGTCCATTTAACTTTCAACTCTTTTTGCACTTCTTTGTTTTTAACACTATTGACTGCTTCATCCCATGCAACATCAATGTGATTCATAACTGATTTTAATTGTTTTGAATCCCCAAGTTTACTATACTGTGCGACAGCAGATGCATTCATCTTTGGTGTCATATCTTTACCAGCAGCAATCTTGTTAGAGTATCCTATGAACGTTCCACTCGAAAGTTCAACCATAACATCTGAAGGGTTCTTATCTGAGATACCGCCTGGCTTTCCACGTGGTGTCCAGTATACATTCTTAATTGATTGACCACTTAAGTCTTGCAGAATTGCTCTAGCATTGTGTTGACCAATCTTGATATCTCTTTGTGCAGTTTCATCTTTATCTATCAACTGAATCATGGTCTCATAGGTAAGCGGACTTCCGTCTCCAAGTAACACACCAGTCTTGCCTGACTTCTTACCTATTACCATCTCCCATTCCACGGAGTCCATTTTCATCTCACTGGTTTTATCTAAAAAATATACAGATAATAACTCATTCACATTAGATGAAGCTGTCGAATCCTTTCGTTTACCCATACCTAAGTGCGATTTAACAGCACTCTTAGTAGTCCTTACATAGTATGGAGTGTCACTTCCATTCTTTTCTACTTGGAAGAAAAACTTACCATTCCCTACAGAAAATATTTCTTGTCCACTTGCACTCTCAACATTCTTAAATTTAATATCACCTTCACCAACTTGTGCTGTGATAGCATCCATACTGATATCTAAATCATAATACGGATTCGCTACACCTCTTTGTGTGTAGTATGGAGATACAGTCAACTCACTTATTGTAGGTAAGTCTAACTTTATATCTTCTATTTTTGGTGTTTTAAATTCGGAAAAACTTTTCATAATACTATTTATCCTATTCCGCCAGTCGTGAGAAATTTTTATGTTTCTCAAATCGAATTACATTCTCAAACCTGTCGTACAGTGCATCTCCCTTGTGACTAATTATAAATGCATTAGTCTTTTCCGTCAAGGTGTTTAATAGTTTCATGAAGTCATCTGTTCCATTAACGTCTAGTGATGAATCAAACACTTCGTCAAGTATAAGCAAGTTAGTGTTTACACTGTTCTTCATACGTGCAACTGCTCTCCAAGTAAACAAAAGTGATAAATCGATTCTCATCTTTTCACCTTGTGAGAAGTTGTCGTACTTAAACACGTCTCTAAATCTTGACTTGATAGTCTCTTCGAAACTTTCGTTGAGTTCGAACCCAACATAGAATTCTAATTGGGCGAGATACTTGTTAATCATCTTATTCATAACAGGAACATACTGTTTAATAATCTTCTCCTTTACTCCTTGGTCTCTCAATAGAGTAGAAGCAATATCAAAGTAGTGTGCTTGGTCTACTAGTGTCTTATGTTTTTGATGTAGAATTTCTAGTGTATCTTCTGATTCTTCGATTCGTTCATGGACATTAGAACTTACATTTTGTTCTATTTTTAGTTCTTCAATTTCCTTTTGAATCTTTGTAATGAACTTCTGATTTGAAAGTATCTCAGTTTGTAAAAGACCTTTCTGTTTTTGAATGGATTCTATTTCTCGTTGGACTTCTGTGATTTCCGCCAATCGATTTCGGGTATCTTCGAGGGTGGTGTCAAGAGAAAGCAGCGCTTTCTTGATTTCATCTGACTTAAGTTTCTTCTCCTCAATGTGTTTCGTCTTGTGTTCATGGTCTAACCCCTGTTTACATGTTGGACAATCATCATGGTTTTCATAAAACTCTATCTCTTTCAGTGCTTTCTTACGTGCAGTTATAAGTTGCTGTTCTACTGCTTCTGCTTGTTTAAGTCTATCCCCTTGTGGGTCTCTGTCTGATATGGTCTCAAGCTTATTTACCACATCTTCTTCTTTAACACTTACCTTTTCTAGTAGTGTATCAATATTATCTTGCGTTTCTTGTACAGTATCTTCGTACTTTTGTATCTTAAGTTCTCTTGTTTCTCTCAGTGCTTCCAACTGTTCGTTGAGACCACTCACACGTTCTTCTATGAGTTCAACTTCATGGTTAGTTTCTTTCAACTCTATCTTATGTGCGGATACTTTCTTCCTTAAAATGTCTTTCATGGTACTGAAGATTGAAATGTCCAGCAAGTCTTCGACTAATTTACGTCTCTCTGCCGATTTCAATTGCATGAATGGAGTGAAGTTTGCTGACCCCAAGATAGCAACCTGTGTGAATGAACGGTAACTCATTTTGAGTACGTTCTTTTCTAAATGTTCTTGATAGTCTTTAACCGTAGCGTCTTGGTCTACCAACATATCATTTACATATAATTCAAACTTGTTAGGTTTTGCACCACGTATTACTTTGTATTCTCTTCGGCCAATCGTAAATTCGACCTCAACTATCATTTCTTTTTGATTGATTGAGTTTATCAATAAGTCTTTTTTTAGATTCCGAAATCCACGTCCGTACAATCCGAAACACAATGCATCTAATAGTGTGGATTTACCAGCACCGTTCTCACCCAATACTAGGGTTGTTTGATTTCTGTCTAATTGTATCTCAGTATATTTGTTGCCTGATGAAAGAAGATTCTTCCACCTCACAGTTTTGAAGTTTATCATAAATAAGAGTGTTCATCCAATGCTTCATTATACAACGTTGTCATCAATTCGTTAAGTGGCTTTTTCTTACCTTGGATTTCTAATCCATCGATGTAATTGGATAGGATAGTTAGAGTGTCTTCGATGTCTTCTACCTCATCATCTCCATAAAAATCCATATGTTTATTATCGTCCACAACCGATACATGTAAAGGTGAAGCAGCATGTACCTTGTCCAAGAATGTATCAAACCAATACGGATTGTCTTTATTAACGACAATAATTTTCACAAACTTACCAGTGTAATTTGAATAATCTTTTTCACTTATAGTTTCAAAAGTTTCTTTAGCGTCATCATAGAAACCCTTTTCAAACATAGTAATAGGATTGTGTATTGGAGTTAGGGATTGGTCTTCAGTATCAAAAATATGGAAGTACTTCTTATCGTTATAATCCGACCAAGTAAATTCCATCTGTGAACCAACGTAGTGAATGTTCTTGACCTCTGACTTTTGATGGAAGTGCCCGCTATACACTTTATCAAAACGTTTTAAATATGAATGGTCTAGTCCATGTTGACATGTCATGCCTGGCATCATCAATGCACCTTCTATTTCAAAGTGACCCATAGCAACAGATGCTGGTGCTGAACGTAAAAATTCTACTGAGTCAGCATAGTTATCACTATTAATCCATGGCACAAGTGCAATAGAAAACCCATCATACTCTTTAACTTCACACTCAGAATAAACAGATACGTTTGGTTGATTGTAAAGAAGTAATTCGGGAGCATTGACATCATTGGTGTTCTTATAATATGTGTCATGATTACCAATTACTAAGTCCATGGTTATACCACGTTCAGTCATAGGTTCAATGAAGTGTTTGATATTTGCTTTCATGGAAGCGAAGTTGATATACTTCCTTCTATCAAAGTAGTCACCCATGTGAATGATGTGTTTGATATCATGCTCATCTAAGTATGGGAAGAACACTTCATTATAGAAACGTCCTTGATAATTAGACATCTCAATCATATCACCTCTCACTCCACAGTGAGTGTCATTCAATATCGCTATTTTCATTTATCTTCGAATTTCTCTAGTGAGTTTTGTTTTGTAGATTTCCTTGTTCTTTTTGATTTTCTTGGTTCATATGCAACCCTGTTCATATTCTCTTGCATCCATTCCACGTTAGTGTTGGTTAAGGTAGGGTCGTGTATTCCATCGATTGTATCAAATGCATCGAGTGTGAGTGAAGTAGCATCAATTGCTTGTTGTTTAATGTACACTTGTTTCTTTTCTTTCTGTATTCTTCTCAAGAAAGCATAGTAACAAATCTGTGTAACATATGCAAATGCATTGTTTGATTTTTCTACATTGAAGTTGCCAAGATACTGAATACAATTCTCGATTGCATCACATATCATTTCATCTCGATAAGTGTAATTGATAAAGTTGGGTCTAGTAGATAGTCTTGTTGCAATCTTATAGATGCATTCTCCTATGTACTCTGACATTTGGGGTGGAGTTCCTTCCGACTCTTTCGCTTCTTTGATTGCAATTGCATACTCAGAAACTGCCGCTGTGAAGTCCTTGTTGTTGACGTAATGCGCCTGTGTTTTAGGGTCTTTTTTCTTAGTCATGTATACATTATACTCCTTAGTTATAGGATTCCTAGTGGCTTTTTGAAATTATTTGGTAATAAAAAAAGATAAGTTTTTTTAAAAAGCCACTTGTGGATTAGAAAATCTATGTTAAAGTAGCTTATGTCCCCACAGGGAAGCTTATATAAAGAGATTAACGATTAGAAATAGTACGAGTAGCGGAATCATTCCTAATAACATCGTTACTATGAAGTGAAATAATATCTCCATATAAGACGGTTCATAAGACATTGTAAATTTACGTTTTACTATATTATATAGTGTGTTCATTGGACTAATTTATTGATGACGGCGAACGAGAGAATCATAAAACCGAATACACAAACCTGTACTATACTTGCCCAAAAGATTTGTTTCATGGGATGTACATCTGTTAGTTTTTCTATAACTGATTCGTTGGGCGAGAGGTTGACTATCTGAAGTACTTTCTTTTCAGTCTCGGGTTTGGTAAACCAAGGTACGTACATATTATACCTCCACTAAAGATAGAATGGTTATCATGAAGATAGATACTAGTGTGCCTATCTCCATGAGGTCTTTGAGGTTGGATGACTTCTTCATGAGTTTGGACTCATATTATTAAACTCTGTGGCATTTCTTAAAGACCGCAAAGAGCCTGGGTCTCGGTCATATAGAATTGCCCATGAACCTAAAATGGTAAGAAGTATAAGTATCCGCATTAGAAATTTAATAATGTAAAATACATTATCATAAATGGTACTATAAAGGGAAGAGTCATGAATGCTAGAAATTCAATAACATCACAGAGAACACACACTTGCTTACTCTCTCTAATCTCTTTAGTTTTTCGCACCATGCTCTTAGCTATCGCAGCTGTTGTCATGGTATTTTCCTAGTTGTTGTATATTAAAATATTGTATAATCAAATATAACTCTGATTTATACGCAGACTATTTAGTATTCTTTTTTGCTCAATGAATTATCTTGGGGGTTCCACTAACATCAAGTATATCATCGTCCCATTCTTCGTCAAGTTCAGCATCACCCATGTAGTCTTCGAGTAGTTCATGCATTCTCTGAAGTGATGGGGACTTAATAACTTGTCCTGTAGAAATGGGAATAGATTGTGCTTCTAACATCGTTGCCCAAGACGATGAAGCTTTATCATAAATGGGAATGAATTGTTCACTAACTTCTGCCCTGTACATGATATCTTCTTTATCGATAACTATGTTAGTGCTTTTACTAGTTGGTGCAAAGGGATAGAAGGTAGTGTTACTTGTTCCGTCTCCTGCTGGAGTGAGTGTATAACACATAGGTAGTGTTAACTCCAATTTATCAGCACGGTCTCTAGTCATTGCAACTAGTTCAGTACCAATTTTAAGTTTAACTACTTCATATTGTTGTGGTGTGTGCAAGTCTTTTGCCTTCATGTAATGTTGAATTGTCTCATTTGATATACAAATCCCTCTTCGTTGTATATATTTATACGTTCCTTAAGGTGATTGAGAGTATGATTCTCACATTGTAAATCATCTGATATATCAAACAATCGCATTTCAGTTTTACCATCAGCCTTTCTAAGACCTCTACCAATAGATTGTAAGTTTCTTATTCGTGATTTGGAAGGAGATGCAAAGACTACATTATCAATCTTCTTAATATTAACACCAGTTGAGAAGGTACCGTATGACGCCAGTATGACGTTGTCATTTGCTTTCTCAACGATTTCCCTTACGTTCTCCCTATCCTTGGTATCGGTTCCGCCATAGACATAGTGTAATTGTTCACCCAATCGACATGTCATCTTATTATGTAGAAGAACTCCATGTTTTTCGACATATTGAAATAGTACAAGTGTGTTCCCCTTAAGGGAATATACTAGGTTGCATATAAATTCGTTCCTACTATCATTTCCTACGAGATAATCCATCTCATCTTGGTATGACATTTTCTTCTGTTTGGTATGACGAAGTATGACACATTCTATATTTAAATTTGCAATCGTCCCTTCGTCCATTAACTCTTTTGTGGTTATGACCTTTTTGACTGGCCCAAACAAACCTTCTAGTTGTAGTCTATGAACTTCACTGCCATCAAGTGTACCAGTAGTTCCGATACGAATTGCAGTAGTTTTCATCTTCTCTAAAATACCTTTGAGTGTTTGTGCTTTAAATAAATGTGCTTCATCCCCTACCACAACATCAAATGATTGTAATACTTCTTTAGGTGCTTTTGCAAAGGACTGCCATGTTGTGACTGTTATAGAGGAATCAAATACTTCTTGTCCACTGTATATTTTACAAATAGGTTCTTTGTATCCATACTCTTGAAAATCTTTGGTCATCTGTTCAACCAACGAAGTAGTAGGAACTATTATTACAGTCTTACAATTGGGTAGAGACATCTCTCCTTCAAACCATCTGCATAACATATAAATGATTAATGACTTACCACTAGCAGTAGGAGATAATAATAACTGTCTACCATACTGTACTGTAGATTTGAATGCATCTATTTGATAATCTCTTGGTGCAAAAGGAAGTCCCAAGCCTGGAATTAAGTCGTCTCCATTGATAAAGAAGTCCACATCTTCATCTGATATTCTAGTCTTATCACCTATAACATCTTGGACACCTTCAAACTCAAATCCTCGTTCTCTACAGAACTCATCGATGTATGGAAGTAATCCTATATAAATTTTGTTTGTTTTAATTGAGAAGAGTCGTACCTTACCGTCCCACATACGATTCTTATATGATGGCATAAATTTTGCATTGGGTACAGTAAATGAGAAAAATTCAAACAAGTCTCTAGAAAGTCCTTTATCACAATGGACTCTTAGAAATACTTCATCACATTTCTCTACTCTTACAATGTTAGACATATGGGTCGCCAGCAAACCATCCCACTAGAGATTCACGTGTTCCATGTGTCACTGGTGTTACTTGGTGATATATAAATGATGGGAATATGATACATGTCCCCTTTGTCTTACCACTGAATGGTACTGTTCGAACAGAATTATTCATATCCAACTTCATCCCAAAACCTTTCCCCATACCGTTTAGTTGTTGAGTAGGTTCTAACCATTGGAAATTACCACCTTCATATTCTTCGGGGTCTGACAATTGAACTGTTAAACTTAATTTACGTATCTTACCATTTGGTAAAGGTTCTGGCCCGCTATCAGTGTGCCAAGTGTAAAAGTCTCCCTTCTTTTTTTTGGTTTTAGCGGGAGCATTGTATATGGTGTATTGAAGATTCTCAACAAATTCAATTTTATGATTCCATTCAGAACTTACATTCGCTTCTTCTATAAGTTTATATAATTTATCATACACATCGGGAATCGAGTTCTGCATATTTTGGTTCATAAACCATTTAACTTTACCCGAGCGTACTTGAGCATCATCTGCACCGCCTGTGGATGGGTCTCCAACCATTGCTACGACTTCTTCTTGTCCTTTTGCAACTCGTTTTATCTGTTCGACTTCATCGTCTGTGAATGCATTTTCAATAATGCACATGTTGTTTCGTAATATCATCTTATTGACCTGCCATAAATTTTCTCCAATCGATTGTATTCTTAATCGTTTGGTGTCTCCAAGTGATATTTTGCATACAATCTTTTAGGAAGTTGATGGTTATTTTTAAGTATTCAATTTTAGCTTTAATTTCTCTGAGGTCTGAGTCTGAATTGTAAAAGAATTGCATGTCACTTTTCATAATCTTAAGACCATCGAATGGGTCATCTGCCCATCCCAGTTCTTTGATTCTATCTGAATCCATCTTACCATTATACCACAACCACTTATCTTTGAGAAGTTCATCATATTTGAACTCCCAATTTTTGAGTGTTAGTAATTTATTAGTGAGTTGGTCTTGGTACTTAGCATGAAGTTTGGGAACTTCGAGAGATGCGTTGTCCAATTCAATATCATCAATTTCACAATCTAATGCCCATTGGGCCTTTAATTCATCTAAAGTCATAATGTATATATTATATCACGAAAAGGTGATATTAACTAGTGGTTTCTATATCGAAATGTGTAAACCTAAACTCTACTGTACATATAGCTGGTTCAGCATCTGAACCACTTTGTAAGTCTATACCGCTCAACGATATAGGGAATGCATCATAGAATTTAAAAAATCTGTTAGGGATATTTTTGTTAGTGTTAGTGACTAGTGTAATCTGTGAGTATTGTTGAAGGTCATCATTGATATCTGCCAATTGTCCTAGATTAGTTCTTTCAGTACCAGTTAGAGTACTGAAGTCTACTGTATCTGATATAGGAATGATACTGTCCATCCAATCATATATCTCTTTATAGTTAGACACATCTTCGTCTACAATAAATGATACACTTAGATTACCAAACTCAACTTTATCGCCTGGGAAGAAAGCATTAACACCAATCCTTGTTGGTACACTTACTTCAACAAACGATAAACTAGGAATGCTAACACTCTGAACATAGTATTCAACAGTGGGAACTTTCTCTATTAGTAATCTAAAATTATTTTTGTTTAATATTGATTTGTTAATATCAGTCATCTATCTTCATCACCCTCTTGTTAACAGTAGTATCATGGTAATCACCATCATTTCTGTAGGTTCTAGTCTTTTCTTCTTCACACAGATATCCATCTGCTATGAATGTCGTCACGACTCGTCTAGCGAGTATTTGATGTGTTTTTTCAACACCGTCTTCAAAGATTCCTCTTTCCCATGGGCCTTCCAAAACCTTCACATCTTTATAATATTTATTTTCCATACTTATATTTAGGTAAAAAAAAAGGTCTCCGAAGAGACCTTTTAAAATCAATTACTTCAGATTTATAGGATGTTAGAAACAGCCATTTTTCTGTAGTATTGGTTAAGACCAGCAGTTGCAAGACCATCTCTGTCTTGTACGTTACCTGTGTCAACGAATGGGTTTGAAACCATACCGTATCTTGTCTTAAATCCGATTTTTGGTTGGAATGTGTTCTCACCAACAGCACGTACCATTTGTAATGGAACGTATGGGCAATAGAACATACCAGCGTCATAAGGATTTGAACCTCTGTAACCAACAGTCATGTAATCGGCACTTGCATAAGGGTCGATATAGACTTTAACTCTTCCGTTTAGAACACCAGCAAAAGTATTACCAGTATCGTCTACAGACAAGTTTGTTGATAAAGCAGGAGTGTAATCTAATACACCTGCCATTGAAAGAGCAGAAGCAACATCAGATGAACAAAGGATAAAGTTACCTTTTCCTCTTCTTGTATCTTTAGCGATGAAGTTTGATTCTCTTTCGATTTGGAACAATAGACCTTTGAACTTTTCAACTGACCATCTACCGTTAGCGTCAACATCTAAGTTGAAAGTACCAGCAGAAGCAGTGCCTTGAGCACCAGTTTTTGCTTGGTTGTTTACGCTTCTGATTACTTCCCTGTTGATTTCAGCAAGGATTTCAGATGATAGGATGTTAGCGAGTTCTGACTCAGCGTCAAGACCGTGAATTGCTTTAAGGTCTTGTGCAAGTTCTAGTGTATATTCAGCTTTTAATGCTCTGGATTTGGCAGTTACAGTAGCCTTCTCAATAGTGAATGACATTTCAGCAAACTGATTACCAGCAGCATCACCAAGTGCTTCTGCACTTGCTGTTGACATACCAGTAGAGGTTTGTGAAGCATATGAACCGTTGAAAGGGTCGCCTGAATGGTCTGTACCAACTGAAGTGGATGCAGTTTGTGCTGCTGCTGAGTAACCAGTTCTTGCTTCGTTGTGAAGCGCTTCTGATTCTGCAGTTCTAACAGCGTCTACATCGTCATGATATCTTGCTTTCATAGCAAAAATCAGACCAGTTGGGCCAGTCATTGGTTGAACGCCACAAATGTCGTAAGCAACGAGATTTGGCATAGCACGTCTTACTAATGAAATCAAAATCGGATCCCAGTTAGAAATAGGTGCCCCAGTAGCATTTAAAGGTGCAGCTTCTTCAAGAGTTGCTCTATCTTCTTTAAGAGCCTTTTCTTGGTTTTCAAGAATTACTGCAGTAACCGCTTTCTTGTAGTTGTCTTCGATTTTTGGTAAATCGGAGTGCTCTAGAATTGGCGCCCACTTTTCTTGTAAGTTTTCTGATTGAAACATTTTTATTTTCCTTTAAATTAACCTAATGGTTTTAGTTTAGATAATGCGTTAGCATATGTTGCGATTTCAGGTGCAAGTCTTGGTTCGTCTGATTCCTCAGAGATAACACCAGTACCTTCTTCAACAACAGTATCTTCAACTAGTTTTTCACCATCTACAGGGAAGTATGCATTCTTAACTTCTGAAACTTTCTCAGCGAAATCTTCTTCAGTCTTAAAGTCTACTCCTTCTGCAAGTGAAACTAGTTTCTCTTTTTGTGATTCGGATAGGTCTTCGCAGGCCTCTCTTATCACGTTTGCTCTTTTGAGTGTATCCAACTCTTCAGTGACATCCATATTTCTATTTACTTCACCGTCAAGTTTTTGTTCCATCTCATCGAGACGATTTGCGAGTTCATCAATAACATCATACTTATCTTCAGGAACGTCAACATAATGTTCTACGAACAATGTTTTCATACCTTCAATAAAGTTTTCAGTCATTTCCGACCTCAAACCACGTTCAATTGCAAGTTCATTTTCTTTCGTCCACTCTTCTGCAACATATGTTAGATACTTGTCTACGGATTCCGCAAGGTCACCTTTAACTTTTTCTACTGTGGTTTGTAATTCTTCTGAGTACTGTGACTCAAGTGATTCTTTAATTTCTGCAACTTTTGAAGTTACAGCAGCCTTAAAGATAGTCTTTGCCTTCTCAGCATTTTCTTCAGAAAGTTCTAGCGCTTCTGAAATTGCGGATAGGTCGTCATCTATTTCAATTTCAACGAGTGAAGACTCTAGTTCAGCAGAAACTTCTTCGTCAACTTCAACTTCTGTTTCAGCGACTTCTTCTTCTACTTCTTCTTTCTTCTTCATCTTGCCATAAACTTCAGCGACCGACTCTTCGTCCATACCTTTTAAAGTATCAACAATCTTTCTAGCTTGTTCTGCTTTTGTCAAACTTTCGTCAACTTCTTCTTCTGTCAATCCACTACAGACTGTTTGAAGTTCTTCCTTTGTCATTTCCTTCATAGTGTTGACGATAGCTTTTATTGATTCCATTTTAGAAGGAGTAGACTCTTCTGACTCTTCTTCTTCTTTAACTTTTTGCAATTTAGGTTGACTATCAGCTTTACTAGCATTCTTTTGTGGGGCGTCACCACTGACTGCCTTAACATTTTCCGCCTTCTTTACTGAGTCAACTGCTTTGTCAACAGGATTTTCTTCAGGTTTAACGACTTCAACTTTGCCTGCCTCGATTGATTCGGCATCAGATGAACCTTGTTTGACTGGTTTTGAATCTCCCTTCTCAGCTTTAGCGTCAGGCTGACCTGCCTCTAAGACTGTTTCTAGGTTATTTTCTAACTCTGCCATGTTTATCTCCTGTTTGAGTTTACTTTTTTATTTATATATTATAGGTTTTTAACAAACTTTTTCCATAGATTAAGTTTGGTTTCTTCAAGATTATTTAGTGATGCAGTCTTTAACTCATTTTGCATCCTTTCCATATCTACTGCCTTCAATATACCATTCTCCATTACCCATTCTACCCCTTCATAAATACCTTCAACGAAAGCTTCGGGAGCGGATGGGTCTGCAACGATATCACCTGCCGTTGCAAGTTGGAAATCGTCTTTTACGTATTGAGCGCCACCCTTCTGTTCGAGCGAACCCAAACCTCTTGATGAAACACCCAACTTAGCACCGTCACTGATAAGACTTCTTACTATCTGACCGTTTGGTGTACTTAAAATCTTTGCACGTCCCACGTAATTATTTCCATCTTCTTCTAAAGATGTAATCATGTGTGACACTTTGTCTAAATTAATTGTTGGCCCTTCGGGATGTCCTAACTCACCGAATGCCCTATCCTTGGCAACAAATTCCTTAACGTAACGGTTAACTTCTTTTTGCATTACTTCTTTAGGATATACTCTACCATTTCTGTTTTTGATTTCAGATTGCATAAAAATACCTTCAATAAAGTATTCTTTCTCACCCTTTTCGTTCTGTTCTATAATAACAGGGGTTACACTGTAATCATTAAACTCTGATATTAATTTCATTTATAATTTCTCCAAAAGGTATATCCTCTTTCACCATCTCTTCCATCATATGTCGGATAAGTTTAAATTCTCTCTCAGCCACCTTGAGGTCTTCGTAGGACTCCTCTAAGACGTTGCCGTTTAAAACTATATGTGTGAGTCCTTTTCTGACAACAAATGCCACATCAACTGACTCTCCACAAAATCTCAATGTATTCCTTCTCATAGGAAAGAATCCAGCAGGAATGGTGTACTTCGCTTCCCTCAACTCGTTAGAGATTGATGAAAAGGTTTTCATACTAACCTTCCTGTGGTTGTGACATCCAATCAACTTGCATCTCTACACGTTTCATGTCCACAACTTCTGCAGCTTTTTGTTTGATTCCATCATTGATAGAATCCTTTGCATCCTGTAACTGACCATCTTGTATTTGGTCTACGATTGTTTTCGCTATTTCGCTCATTTATTAAAAGCCTCCAAAATTATCTTCGTCATCTTCGCCGTCATCACTTCCACCTTCGGATTTGATTTGAGCATCAATGACCTTTATTTCTTCTTCAGTTTGTCTTAGTATATACTTTCTGACATATTCGTCTGAGTAATACTTACCAACATACTCTGAAGCCTGACTTAGTGTATCAAGTCTTTCTCTTATAATCTCTGCATCTTTCAACTCTGTAAAGTGGTTGTCCGTTGCAAAATCAAATTGTAGAAAGTCTTTGTTCTTATCGAACTCTTCCACTGTCATTATTTCTTTGAGAACTAATTGTGTTCTCAACATATCTACAAACACCCTAGCAAATTTCTTCTGCAATCTGTTTGTAAACTTATTAAACTTAAGTTCATCTCTAGAAATTTCTGAAGCACGACCCATATTGAATCCATTATCTGCTTCCATTCTAGTTGACGGTACGTTTAGTGACTGATATAGTTTCTTCTTGAAGTATTCTATATCATCTATGTCAGCAAGGTTCTGACCGCCAGGAAGTGTACTAATTTCTGTTCCTCTTCCGCCCTCTCTTCTTGGTAACCAAAAATCTTCCAACATACTCATATGTTTTCTGTCATCTTTGATTTCACCAGTGTCTGCATTGTAAACAAGTTTATTTTTATACTTGTTCATTACCTCTGCAAGGTACTGTTCTGCTTTTGCTTTAGGAAGGTTACCTACGTCAATGTAGAATATTCTTCTCTCGGGAGCCCTTGATATACGGTATATAACAAGTGCATCCTCCATCATTGATAACTGATTTGCAGTCTTCAATGCTTTATGCAAATAACCGATTACAACATTCTTAGTGTAATCTAATAATCCCGAAGTAGTGTATGTCACTGCTTCAGGTGCAATCTTTACAACATGTCCTTCTTGTGATGAGGATTTATCAAAACCCTTATCATTGAAGACATAGAACTCCTCAATCTTCTTGATTTGGTCTATTCCTGTCTTCTTGTCCTTTTCTTTTTCTACGTTTCTAACCTTCTTAATTTTAAGAGGGTCAACATTTCTTACGTCAACAATACCAAGTTTGGGTCTCTTGCCATCAACGACTTTATGGAAGTATATTCTTCCATCTACGTACCATTTTCTGAATAATTCATGAGAGTTCTGATTGAACTTCATTAGAGATAAGATGTGACTAAACTCGTCTTGCACCTTTTTCTTGATGCTTTCAGAGAGTTTTACATCTCTGAGGTCGAGCGTCACGATTCTATCTGAACTATCAGACGTGATACACTCATTAATAATATCTTCGATTGCAGAATCACATTCTGGCACCAAAGATGTTTCACGATATCTTCGAATGAGTTCTGCCTCATTCTTAATGCCGCCTTCCATGTCAACATAAGCACCATAAGCTCCGCCTGTAATGAACCCACTCTGTTGTTGAATGACGGGGGTACCGTCATCCTCTAGAGAAGGTACAAACGACTTAGCGTTTGGTGCCTCTTTGACTCTTAACTCGTCTTTCTTACGAGTAATTTCAAACCCAAATATATCCATACTAATATTTATACCACCAATATGTGGTAGTTTTTCACTGTTTTATTAAAGAACTCTTTCCCAGTGAGAATAAGTGAATCCTACCTCAAATGTCTCAACTTCAGATGCTTCTGCACTTGATAGTGCAATTTCACCGATTGATGTTGGGAACATGTTGAAGAATTCATATCTCGCAAGGACGGAGTCATCTTTGTGTAATTGTTCTACAAATGCACGTGATAGCAAGTAGTCTGTATCAGTTGCAGCTTCTGTTGTTGATAAAGATGCAATGTCATTTGACCATGCTTCGAGAGCAGTTCTTGTTGAAAAGTCTAGGTCATTGATAACCGTAATTGACCAGTCAGCGAATGTTCTATCACCAGCAAGTTTCAAATTTTGACCTCTGAAAGGTACACTAATAGTATTAATTGTACTCTCAGGTATTTTAGTTGCGGTACACAAGAATTCTAATCTCTGACCAGCACGAGGTACAAACACTCTAAATCGGTTAGCTCTTGGGCCACCGCCGATTAGGTTTGCTTTAAATTGGTCTATTGTTGCCATTTATATACTCCTATTAAACTGCACTGTAAATCTCTTCAAAGTCGACACCACTTCTGGCAGCAACAAAGTTGAGAGTAATAAAGTTAATCGACCTAGCAGGTTTGACAAATATAGAACATACAAATTCATTTCTGTCAATTACTGTGTCTGTGTTATTTGATTCGTCACAAACTACTGAGAAGTCTGTTAGACCACGTCTATTTTTAACGTCTCTTAAGAATGGTTCTACCGCAGCCCTAAACTGAGCACGTGTAAATGCATCGTTGAATTCGAACAACTGAGACTTAGCAGCAATTGCGATTGCCTTTTCTAATATGATAAACAATCTTCTTACGTTGATTCTATCGAATGCAGAAGGCGAACTTAAAGCAGTCTTGTCACCGAATAATACGGTTCCTTGTCCAGCAAAAGTTACAATCGGGTTAACTCTTTGTCTATAAAGGTCATCTCTAGATGCCTTTTTAGGGTTGTAAGCAAGTTTAGTAATACCTAAGTATTGACCTCTTGAGAATCCAGCAGGTGAGAACCATGGGTCTCTTAGTAAGTCTGACCTTACCATAATACCTGTTGTATGTCCGTTGCCTGGCACCCATACATATCTGTCGTTGAATCTATCATACTGGTATACCCATCCACTGTCGAATGAAGCATATGATGAAGATGTTACTGAAGCGAAATCAGCAAGAACGTTAGTTGTTTGTAATGATTCTGAAGAAACGTTAACTACTGAAGTTCTTCTAGGTGATGCAATGACCATACAATCTTTTCTCAATTCACAATCAAGAATTAACTGATTGACGATTGTATTATGGTCTGTAACTGAATCTGAACCTTGTGTTCTTGTTGAACCTACTATCATGAATGAAACATCTATTGAATCTGCATCACTGAAGTTATCAGTGTAAGCAGCACTCTTTTGTCCAGCAGTAGGTAAACTACCATCGTTTCCGTTTGAAAGAACTGATTTTACTGGTAAAGCAGGTGTTGGGAAAGCAGAACCACCAGCAATATCTGCAATAGTGTAGTGTGTACTTGCAGCTGCGTGTGAAGTTCCGTGACCTGACCACCAAATCCAATCTGATTTTTGTGCGATTACGTTTCTGTAATAGTTTAATTGACCGCCTGAATCTTTAGCATCTGAACACTTAGACACGAAACCGTATGTTTCTAATACTGTCTGTGGTGTTCCTGTGATTACGCCTGTTCTGTCGACAACAACTACGTGCATCTCATCATTCGCAATACCACCGTTAACGGCAGCAGCTGATGAGCCTGGTGCTTTATCAAATAAAGCGTAGTGTTCCCAATATCTATCGACTGCAATGTTATCTGCAATTGCAGTTGTTAGACCACCTTTAACTGGTTGTCCGATTGATTCGATAGTTAAAGCGTTAGTGTTGATTGCGGTAATTCTGTATTGTGTTGAGTGACCTGAGAAAGTAATAATGTCTCTGACTAGGAAATTAGCTCCAGCGTCTACAGCAACCACAGTAGCGCCGGCGGCGTAACCACTGACATTATCTACGAGAGATGCAGAACCTTTGAAATATGCATCACTTGTTGCACATACGTGTACGTCTATATTATTACCTAAAGCGCCTGGGCACCTAGCAATAAATGAACCAACACCGCCTGCACCACCTTCATATGTTGATGCATAGTCTTCTGAACCTTTCAGAAGTTTACTTGCCGTATTGGCAGCGTTTGCGTTAGACATACCTGTGGTATTAATCCTAACTACTCTTAGTGATGAACCATATTTCAGAAATGACTCAGCAGTATAGAAATCTTCTGCACCAGCATCTGTGTTAGCAGGTGTGAAGAAAGATTCTATTAAACCGTTTGAGTCTGAAACTGTTACTACTTCATCAACAGGGCCCCATTGAAATGAACCAGCGTATGCACCTACTGTAGATGATACTGCGGGCACAACATTTGTAAGGTCAACTTCCTTGACCTGTACGCCTGGTGATACTTGAAATGCCATACTTTTCTCCTGTTAATGTAAAAAGTTTTGTTTTACTTGATATATTTATAACTTTAAAGATTCTAAGAATTCTTAAGGATTGTTCCTTTCGGCTTCAAAGAACCATCTATCTCCACCCTCATCTACAAAACTGCCCTCTGTATATGGGTCACCCCCAAATATTCCAGCTGGTAACATATCATCTTCAATGACTCTTTGTTGCTCTGAGTATAAGAGATTTTTAACTTGATGGTTTGTGAGGTGAGTAAAATAATCAGTTGTAATAAACCAAGAAAATAATACGCAATTCATAACCATATCATCGTGATATCCTCTATCTGCTTCAAAAGACATCCCTTTATTTATGAAAGTCATAAGCTCGGTAATCGTGCTTCTGTCAATCAAATTTAATCGGTTCTCCTCTAATATCTCTTTTAGTGTAGAACATCCGATTCTTTTAATTTTTTTGGTCATGGTAACACCAATATCTTCAGCTTTAGTCATCCCCTGTGTGAATACATTGTCGTATTCTATATCATAGTGTAACTGACTTGCTACCATAGACCCTTCTGCATTGTTTTCTATTATAACTAATGCAGTGTTGTATGCTGTTGCATACTTATTTATAATATCGGGAAATAACATAGGTGATATCATACTATCCCGATACGTTGCAACTTGTGTGAATGGGTCTGTACTCACATCAAATATAGTCATGGTAGAGAAATCCATTCCTCTGCCTTTTGCAACATCTACTGTACATATATAGGTGTGGTCTTCAACAGGTTTTTGATACACACTAAAACCATCCTTGTACCACTCAGCATCCCATGCTTTTAGACCTAGTAGTGTATTAGAATTGATAAGTGTATTACCTGTTCCTAAGAAACTGTTACCGTACTCTTGTTCGAATTGTGCTTCTGAAGTGTTTGCAATAGTTTCTTTCTTCCATTCTTCGTCTCTGCCTGGCACATCATACCAGTTGATTGTGAATGATTTATACTCAGATTGTTCATGTATTGCAGATTCGTATATCTTGTGGAACATATTACCCACACCATTTGCAGTAGATGTGATAATAACCTTTGAATCCTTACCCGAGGTCACAACGGGATATGTTGCAGTATAGAATGTCTCTGCATCGTCTACGAATGCAAACTCATCTAGGTATAGTAGGTTAATTGACAATCCACGAATGGATGATGATGACGTTGCAGCTGCTACAATCTTACTATCGTTTGCAAACTCTATTGAACCTTTGTTGAGAATCTTTACACCAGGCTGCAAGAAGAACGGAACAGACTCTAACATGGTTACAATACGTGCAATCATCTCTCTAGAAATTGCACCTTTGTTAGCAAGAACCGCTACTGTTACTTCGGGTTTAAATAACAGAAACCACAACAAGTATGCACACGAAGTAATTGATTTACCACTCTGACGTGATGCAAGGACTACATTGAAACGATTTGCATCATAGTGTTCAATAAGTTTATCTTGATAACCACGAAGTTTAAAGGGTACCATACCTTCATCTAGTGATATAATCTGTGTGTAGTTTTCAATGAAATGACATGGGTTCTCAGAACACTTTAAATATTCAGCCATTTCATCTGTAGTGTACTGGTGTTCGATACCAGCACGTTTAATCATGCTGTTACCTAAGTAACCTTCATTCTTATTAACTGTCATTCTTATTTTTCTTCAGAAACTTCTGTAGTTCGGAAGTAGAACCAACATATAAATGATTCTCTTGTTTCCCTATTCTCTGTTGGTCTTCGCCCTCTAACTTCTTTAATTTGGTTTGAACATCTAGTAATTTCTCAGCGGTTTCTCCTACAGTTTTAATTAACTGACCAGCAACTTCATATGCACGTGGGTTTTCTGTCTCCTTACATACATCTAAGATGCCGTCAATTGCATCCTGTCCTCGCTCAACGAGACCATAGAGATTCTCTCTAGTGTATTTGTAATCGGTTTCTATATTTTTAGAACGTTTGTCATCTGTTGGAACAGATTTGACAATCTCTCCAGTCTGTATTTGAATATCCGAAGTTATATCTAGAACTTCGTCTAATTTAGAATCTATATCTTTTGCCATAATTAACTCGCATCGGTAACCTTATCATCAGCAAATGTACTGATTGTTCCGTCATCATAAAATGTAACATTTTCAGCAACAACAAATGTATCATTTGGTTGTACCGACCCAACAAACTTTAGTGTTTCTCCTTCCGAAATAGCATTTGCTTCGTTAGTAGTTATTGTACGTCTGTCATCAGAAATTGTGGCCACAACCACATTTCCAAATGCGCCTCTGAAACCAAATACTTCATCCCCAACACTTATCTTACTATTTATTGCATTCGCAAAGGTATATGTTGTCGAAGTGCCATCATTTGCAGCACTAACAATCTCAGCGAATGCTGGTTCATAGTGCTTGACCTCTTTAACAAGACCAGCACCATCAATTTGTGTTGTAGTAAATGTACCACTTGTTTGATTTATATAATCTCTTTCGACAACACTCTTAATAACATCTCCAGTATACACAGGCCCAAAGAAGTATAACTTCATAGTGAATTCTAGTGCATAAGATATGACACGTCTTTCAGTGAAATCACCTTCGTATGTGTCTTCCATATTAACACTAGTTAATTGAATTGGTACGTCTCTAATGTCTGACATAGAATCTACCATCTTCATTGTAACTGTATACTCGGGTTGAAAGTATGGTAAGATTTGTTCTACAATCTGTAGAGCATCATTCATATTCTTTGCAAGAACATTCAAAGTAAAGTTCAAGTTGTACGGAGCTGGTTGGTATTGATATCCTCTCTTATTACCATCACTAGTTTCTAGTTGCGATTTACTGTGACGTAATAGTTTATTTTGTTGTCTAGTAGCATCATACTCAAACCCTGTAAGTTCGAATGCAAGTCTTGGTAAAGATATCGCACTTCTATTGTTATCACTTAAGTCTGCTTCTTGTTGTAGTCTGGCGAGGAACTTTTGTTTTGGCCCATATGAAATTGGAACCTTCTGTTCATGTAATACAGTTCCGTCTTCTTTTATTTTCTTGACTGTTATGTTATTAAATACGGTACCAAAGATTGACACCGCTCGCTTCATTGTCTCATTATAAAAAAATGTTCCAAACATTATGTAACCTCACCGAATGGGTTTGTCTCTGAGAAGTCTAAGTATCCATCTGCTTTTGTTTCAAAGTCTTTGTTTTGTGCAGACTTATCATAAGAGAAGTTTAAAACATCTTCAATACTATAAACAATATATTCTGCTCCTGAGTCTACACCTATGAGTGTATTACCAACAGCAATCGCTGTAGTGTTATCTTTGATATTCAGTTCTCTAGTGGTAGGAACCCAACCAACAACTTCACCCACAACTGCACCACCAAGGGTAACATTCTCACCACGTGTGTAGTTTCCAGTACCATCTGCTTGTAGAATCATATCTATTGTGTAGGCGTTTTCAGTTTCAATTAAGTCGACAGCACCACCAACATCAAAATCTTCTCCACTGTATTCAAAGAGTTCACATTGTAATTTAAATACAAATAGTTTTCCAACTTGATAGAAAGGATTTTCGTGTTCTACAAATTTGATTTCAAACATAGAACCACTAAGTGGGAAGTAAATCAAGTCTCCTTCGTTTGGTCTTAATGATGTTGCAAGGTTAGAGTCTAGTGATATAAATCTTTCCCACGTTCTTAAAGAAAGAACAAAGGTTGCTTGGTCTCTTACTTGTATACCAAACTTGGACATAAGGTCTCCTTCTCCCTCATATCCTTCTGTATTTTCTAAATACATTTCTACAGAATATGCATCTCCAAATTTAGACTGTACATCTTCACCAAGTATAGCGTCTTCCTCTACAATTTCTCTTGGTAGATAGTACGTCTCATTACCATACATACGTAATGACTCAACAACCAAATCTTCGTATAGGTGTTGTTCAGTCTGTACTGCATGGTTAAAAAATACGTTTGTTGGCATATATTATCCCATCATATCGAGAACTGGCATTTCAAAATTCAGTCTCGACTCTTCTTCTAATCTTGTAATTTCTTCTTGCGCTTCAGTTTTCATCTGAGTAGCGTCTAGTGTGACTCCGCCTGGAAGTTGAATACCTGAGAACTTAGATAAATTTTCACCCCACTGATACTTAACTAAAGCGGTACAATACTTTTTCAACCACATATCGTTATAGATATCAGTCATATCTGTTGGGTCTAACTTTCTATAACACTCGATGATAATGTACTCACCTACGTTAAATTTCTCAACACTGTAGTCTAGATACAATCTATTTGAGTGTGACTTGTATCTGATTGGAACTTGTCCAACTAGAATATCATTCATCATAGATAGATGCGACTGTACTTGAGCATAGTATAAAACACTAGTTGATGTTAAATCCCATAAATCATTGAGTCTTAACTGATACTGGATATCAAACATACTCGATGTTGTGCCTGAACTGAATGGAAATACTTGTATTACACTTAACACATGTTCGGGTAGTGTGATGTAACTATTACTCTCTAAGTACGTCTGATTTGATACAGCTTGTGTACCAGTTGTAGCTGCGTTATGTGTTGCATTCGTTTTAAATGAGTCAATATCTGATTGGGTTAGTTGGTGTTTTAGATATGTTTTAACTGCACCATCGTAATGGTACTCTCTGAAATACTGAAGACCCTCATCGATTCTATCATCGAATTGGTCATCATCAACGTTAACCTCTAGTACAGGAGCTCCGAGTTTTCTTTTTATATACTCTTTTAAAGATGCTTTTGAATTTGGTTCTGCCATGTTTTAAATCCGTAGTATTTGTGTCTACTACTATTTATAACAGTTGAGAACCTATTCTTGGAAGTAAGTTTTAGAAACTACTCTATCTAGTTTAGAATCTAGTTTATCCATCTTGTCGATAATTCTCTGAAACTCTGTTTCTATTTGGTCTCTTGTGACATATTCACGGGCTATTTCTTCCCTAGTTTTATTAACCAAAATGTCTATACGTTTTTGTTCGGATAAGAGTGTTCTAACAAGAAATCCCATAGGTAGGACAAAAAGTGTTAGAAATATATTCCAAAGTACGCCTGGCGAGATAGCAATTTCCATACAGTTATTTAGGAAAGTATGCCTGTCAACCCTGCTCTTTTTCCCAGTCAATAGGTTCATATTGATACTTTTGTAACATACCATTTTCATCTAAACCGAATGTATTCTCATCGGGATGCCAACCTGTAGCGAAATTATTTCTATAAGCATCATAGTCTTTAATTTGAAATGCTGAGTTGAATGATATTGAATATCTGTCTTTGTCTGTCAAGTTTGGTGCTACCATATGCATCATACCACTAGGGAATAAAATCAATTCCCCTGTTCTTGGTTTGAAGTCCCATGACTCTTGGTGTCTATTGGAGTTTGGCATATCAGAAACAACTTTAGGGTCTGTATTAATAGCAACAAAATCTCCTTCGTCACCATCAGCATGGATATAGAAGACGCCACTATACCAACAACCATTATGTAAGTGTGGTCTGTTCCATGCAGTTTTATCATTTATATTTGCCCAACAGTTACCCATTTGAAATGCTGTTTTTGTTGGGTCAATCCCAAAGTAATTCCAAACCTCTTGGTAGAATACTGTACTAATTCGATTCATCAATTTTTGGAACGTTGGATTATTGTCTACACCATCGTTAGACTGCCATCCAGTATAAGCATTTGAAACTTGTCTACCAACACCATCACGTCTACGCATAGCATCCATCTCATCTTTCAGCATCTTCATGTATTCATCATCTAGAACGAGGTCATCCCCCATCTGTGTCGGACATGTCATGTTTCTTTGAAAGATAACGGTTGGGAATAAATATCTAATCATTAAAGTCTAACTCCAGTTGAACCTCAGTAGGTTCTTGTTCTTCACTTATGTGCATAGGGCATTCGGGTGGGGGATTATCATTTTTAAATAGTCTAGCTTTAGGCACCCAATAACCTTTATTTCTATACGGGCCCAAATCTCTAATGCCATCCTTCCCTTCAAATGGCGCTTTATGACCCCATTCTTGCATTGATAAAACCGTCTCAGTAGAACTGTCATGTGGGTCTATCTTATACCCTCTTCCTTTAGTTTCTTGCCAGTGTTCATGTGATTTTATTTCAAATGAAGCATGCCACTCTTCTCTCTTAAACGGTATAATCTGACAAAGAGGGGTTCCTTTTGGTATAACAAATGAATGGTCGACTTTAGGATAAAAAATTATCTGTGCATTGTCTAGACCAACATTAAATGTATCAGTATCAATAATACCCTGCCAACATGCAAAGTATTTATTCTGAAATAAGAATGGGTCTAAGTAGAAGCATGAATAGCCTGGCGGAGTTTTTATGTTCCACGGATTTCTAAATTTAAATGCATCTTTTATAGGAGCTTTACCGTCACCGCTACCATAGTATTCAAAAGATTCTCTAACTTGTTCTTTAGGATGAGACATTGAATGGGTTCCAGCATCTTTACCATCCCAAGTAAATACTTTATTGGTACCACTATCTGTGATACTATCACCATTTATAACATGAATGTCTCTATTAGCAACAATAATCCATCCGCTCTTTAACCAATCATCCATTGCTGGACAAGCACGAATAGTTTGTTGTGTTCTGGCTTGAGTAAACTCCGCTACCTTAGTTTTCTTCCACCACTCGGGTAAAATACTCTTTGCTAATACTGGTTTAAAATCAGCGAGGGTCTCTGAGCTGTAACTGTGAAATTCTATCATTGGCATGATATTCTTCTCCTTCATGTGTAAGTGATACTTCATCACCTCTTAATACTATGGAACGTCTGTCCATGTATCGTGCTTTTGATGTAGGTGCATCCGCACCATGTGGTATTCTTCCATCAAACATTAATAATCTATTTGGTTTATATTCTACAGAAGCAACTTGGTGATTCTTGACGTGGTCTTCTCTCCCATCAAGTCCAAATTGCATAGTATCATAAATTCTCAAATCTCCACCCCATGATGGATACCATACAGGGCTACAATAATATAAGAACGATATATTCCAATCTTCATCTTGAGCGCAATCAGAATGTGTTGTCCCATCTAGTCCTTGTGTTTGAGAGTTCAATCCCATGTATTGAAATTTCTCCCATTTAAATCCAAATTCAGTTCTCAGTCTGCTATCTATATATCTAGCAAACACGGCATTCAATGGGTCTGACCCTCTCTCAAGAACCAAATTACCTTTACCTAGTCTGCCATCCTCTTGAAATGCTCCTCTAAAGTAAGTTGCACCCCAAAAACTATGATGGGGGAATCCAGTAGCACTATCGCTCTGAACTTCATTTGTTTTAGACCATTCACTATAAGTCCTTAGATGGACATTTGCATAGTGATGAAATAAATCAACACTGAGCCAATCATCTAATACATAGATATCTTGTAAAGGTAGGTCTTGAATCTTAAAAGGTTTATCAATATGAACAACCTTTGGATTTAAATTAACCGCCAATTTTTGTATCCTTTTGAAATTGGTGATTATCTGTTTCGGGAATTGATTGTGGTTGTGGTAGTTGTTCCACATAACTAGCAAAATCTCTAAGAGTATCTTCTCTAGTTCCTACAATCTCATTCATGACTTGGTCAAAGATGTGCCATAATGCATCAGCATACTCCATAACACGTCTAGCATTAGACCTGTAAGGATGGTTGGAACCTTCTCTGCCAACATAGACAACCTCTGCTATATCAGAAAAATTAAATCCGCCAGCACATGCTTCAACATTCTTATTACACATATAAGCTAGTTGTTCAATGTATTGACCATTTAAGGTGACACCCATAGGTGGTTCTGAATTTTTAATGTAAGTTTCGACAGCGTCCTTTTCATCCGCACTTAAAGGAATTTGTTCTTGGTCTGGGAATTCTTTTTGGACATCCCAGTTTAGAATCTTAAGTTCTTCTTCAGCGTAGACTAGAACATCATAATCAAATCCCAATTCGGGTTTGTCGACATTATCAAACTTATAATGCAAACCATTAGGTTTAGTAATCATAAGTTCATTGTTTTCTGTGTAAATTAGTGCATTCATAATATATCCTTTTTCTCCATTATATCATAAGATTGTTATCACAACAAGCTGTTTTTAACTTTGTTGTAGTGTTCTAAATTATTTATGTGTCCTGTATCCATCCCATTTATCCATGGCCCACCTCTTGTATAGTGAACAGCAGAGAAATCCCACTTAACCTCGGGGTCATCATATCCCTCAACGAACACATACTTCTCGGGGATGGGAGCAATCTTATCAGTCCATTCGAATTGATGTAATTGGGCACCTGTCCAAGTGTTAACCACTTCGGGTGTCAACTTCTTACAGTCGGGATGACTGTTATTGAAGAACATCATAGATGACCATAGTTTACATGGATAATCTATATTAACTTCTCCATCAAACTTGGTTTCATCATGTTTAATTTGTGGATACTTGATACATGCTACTGCATCATCTTGACCTAGGTAATAGAACATAGGCATAGGGTTTTTATTAAAGATGAAGTCATCATCTACAAACATACTAAACCCTTCATAGTTCTCAAGATACGGTATTAAGAATCTACTGTATGTAAATTCAGTAGATTGATTTGCATACTCTCTAGTGTACTCGGGTATCTTTGAAATGTCAAGTATTTTAATTTCTGGCGTAAACCTAGTGTAATCAACAAATCTCCCACCACCAACACTTCTCTTCACTGCATCTAATATAGATTGCTTGGAGTACAACTCTAGATTATTGTGTCTAGGGTCATAACCAATATAAATTGTTAGAGGTTTTCCAGCAGAAAGTTCTGTAAACTTCTTACTATGTTTCCAAACTTCTCTTCTAAATTCTATATTGGAATGGTCGGATTGATATTCAAGTGTACCATTAGTAAATATAACACTCAAGTTTTTATGATTGCATTTTGTATTACCATTGAGGATGGTTTCTTTCCAGTAATTCAAAGAATCGTCTATGGACATTGCTGGAATGTCGGGGAATGTATCTTGGAAATCCCATATCAAAAGTTCATGTGTTGGGTCTTCCATCTCTTCAAATACACCTGAACGTACACTGCCTGGATGTATCATAAGTTGTGTGAAATTAGTACCGTTAGGAGATTGAGTATATCCTTGAATAGGAGCCCACAATCCCTCCTCTCTAATACTTTGTGTAATCCAATGAGCTTTCGCACTATGATAATACATTGAATTCATAGACATGTCAAAATCTTCTGAATAAAAGTCACGTGGGTCGGTTGCTTCACCACAGTAGTCTTGAATTTTTTGCACTTCATCATCAACAGTGGCAACTTGGAATTTTGTTGTTATGTTTGTTTCACCTTCGGGTTGGATTCCTGAAGTGTAAATATCTGGCATGAATTTGTGATATGCATTACACTGAAATTGTAATCCATTAAAGGTCGTAATCTCTTTCTTTCTTCTCAGTGTATCAAGGTCTGACCACTTAAGAAGTCGTAGGGGAGGCATAACATTATCAAAAAAGTATGATAAGACTTTATAGAACTCGCTGTCTTTATCAATCTCATCAATATTAGTAGACCCTAAATGATATTGGGGTAATAGATGTCTCTGAGCATGACCATAGGTTTTGAGTTCTTCAGTTGGTATAGGGGTTTCTTCTAATTTTAGAAGTAGTGCATCAAGTGTTGTTATTTTTTCCATAAACTAAATTCCAGTAAATTGCTTCTACCAGTATTTAGTCGATGAAAAAAATTAACTTATATCAGCAGCAGGCCACTGTTGTGACAAGTTACCATCCCAACGTATAACAGGTGTTCTACCTTGTCTAGCATATGTTGAAGGTTGTCTGTTCTGATAAGTGAACGGTGTTCTACCTTGTCTACTATATGTTGAAGGTTGTCTGTGTTGATACGTGAAAGGAGTTTGTCCTTGTCGTGCATATGTGCCAGGTTGTCTATTTTGATAAGTGAACGGTGTTCTACCCTGTCTAGCATATGTGCCAGGTTGTCTAGCGTTAGCGATATATGGTTGTTGACCATTCACTGGGTTTCTATACGTACTAGGTTGTCTAGCGTTAGCGATATATGGTTGTTGTCCATTCACTGGGTTTCTATACGTACTAGGTTGTCTATTTTGGTACGTAAATGGCGTTTGACCTTGTCTAGCATATGTGCCAGGTTGTCTATTACTGTATGTAAATGGTGTCTGACCTTGTCTAGCATACGTGCCAGGTTGTCTATTTTGGTACGTAAATGGCGTTTGACCTTGTCTAGCATATGTACTAGGTTGTCTGTTCTGATACGTAAATGGTATCTGATAACTTACAGGGTTTCCATAGATAGCAGGTTGTCTATTACTGTATGTAAATGGTACTTGATAACCTACAGGGTTTCTATATGTAAACGGAGACCTGTTCTGATACGTAAATGGCGATTGACCATTCACTGGGTTTCTATACGTACTCGGTTGTCTATTTTGGTACGTGAAAGGAGTTTGTCCTTGTCGTGCATATGTGCCAGGCTGTCTGTTCTGATACGTAAATGGCGTTTGACCTTGTCTAGCATATGTGCCAGGTTGTCTATTACTGTATGTAAATGGTGTTTGAGCATTTACTGGGTTTCTATACGTACTAGGTTGTCTATTACTGTATGTAAATGGTGTTTGACCTTGTCTAGCATATGTACCAGGCTGTCTATTTTGGTATGTGAACGGTGTTCTACCCTGTCTAGCATATGTACTAGGTTGCCTATTTTGATACGTGAACGGTGTTTGACTGTTCGCAATATATGGATACGGTTGTTGAGCACTTGCAATGTACGGTTGTTGACCGTTTACAGGGTTCCTATATGTGAATGGGTTTCTTGCGTTAGCAATATATGGTTGCTGTGCTGATACTGGATTTCTGTAACCAGCAGGTTGTCTAGCGTTAGCGATATATGGTTGTTGTCCTGAAACAGGGTTTCTGTAACCAGCAGGTTGTCTAGCGTTAGCAATATAAGGCGATTGAGCATTTACAGGGTTTCTATATGTAAATGGTTGTCTATTATTATAAGTAAATGGCACACGATAACTTACAGGGTTCCTATATGTAAATGGAGACCTGTTTTGGTATGTGAACGGAACCCTATATGTGAATGGGTTACGATATGTACTAGGTTGTCTAGCATTCGCAATATAAGGCACACGATACGTGAATGGGTTACGATATGTACTAGGTTGTCTAGCATTCGCAATATAAGGCACACGATACGTAAATGGGTTCCTATAGGTGCCAGGCTGTCTTGCGTTAGCAATATAAGGCACACGATACGTAAATGGGTTCCTATAGGTGCCAGGCTGTCTTGCGTTAGCAATGTATGGCACACGATACGATGCGCTGTACGTGAACGGTTGTTGTGCAATGGACGGAACCTGATAACTGCCTTGTGCCATGTCTTTTTCCTATTATTCTCTTAGTTCACTTGGATTCAGAGGGTTTTGGTAATACTTCTGCCAAGCCCAAACTTCCAAGTTGTTTGCAATACAAGAATCGATATCCGCCTCAGCTTGTACTAAGTCCGTATTGTCTCCTACTGTGTATGCTGCTTTAAATCCTGTTTGTGTACAAGTTACATCTCCACCAATATCAGAGAATACGAAATCTTTATTTAAAGCAATTTCAGTACTTCCATCGGGGTTTGTTATTGTTGTTTCATATAATGCCATATTTCTAATTCCTATTTTGTTACACTTATTCTAAGAGCCCCGTAAACACCGGCAGGACTGTTTTCTCTTATCATATTTCTACCTTGTATATACCATCTACCTTGTGAGAACTGCATGTACTGGAATGGCAGAGAGAAAGGTGATGGATAATAACCTCTAGTCCACTGAGTCACAATTTGACTAAGCGGCCCAATTGGTAGTGAATTTGTACCACCAATGAAAAACGTTGTAGGTGCGCTAGAAGAATTTTGGTATGCAATGACAGAGTAAAATGGCGATTGAGAACCAGTAACAATACCAAACTGCTGTAAAGAACCAAGTGATGACTGATAAGTTCCCAAGGCGGCACCGAAGGCTGAATATTTACCCACTCCCTCAGCATATCCCATCTGATAACTTTGAACATAATTAGTACTAGATTCCCAATAACCAACAGGTGCCCTGTATGGATAGGTGCCAGGAGTTCTTGAACTCACAGATGCTCTAGCATTAGCAGTATAAATCGCTGGATACCTAGCATTGTAAGTAAACGGTGTTTGAGAGTTACTTGGTGACTGAGCGCTAGCAGGGTATCTTGCGTTGTAAGTAAACGGTGTTTGTGAGTTACTTGGTGACTGAGCATTAGCAGGATACCTAGCATTGTAAGTAAACGGCGACTGAGCGTTACTAGGACTCTGAGCGTTAGCAGGGTATCTTGCGTTGTAAGTAAACGGCGACTGAGCGTTACTAGGACTCTGAGCGTTAGCAGGGTATCTAGCGTTAGCAATATATGGTTGCTGTGCTGATACTGGATTTCTATATCCAGCAGGTTGCCTTGCATTAGCAATGTAAGGTTGCTGTCCATTCACTGGGTTTCTATACGTACTTGGTTGTCTGTTTTGGTATGTAAACGGTACTCGATAACCTACAGGGTTTCTGTAAGTAAACGGTGACCTATTTTGATACGTAAACGGTACTTGGTATCCTACAGGATTTCTGTATGTAAATGGAGACCTGTTTTGGTACGTAAATGGTTGTTGTCCGTTTACTGGACTCCTATATGTAAATGGAGACCTGTTTTGATACGTAAACGGTGTTCTACCTTGTCGGGCGTATGTGTTTGGTTGTCTAGCGTTAGCAATATAAGGCGTTTGAGCATTAGCAATATATGGATACGGTTGCTGAGCATTTGCAATATAAGGACTTTGACTATTTGCTATATACGGATATGGTTGTTGAGCATTCGCAATGTAAGGTGTCTGTGCATTTACTGGGTTTCTATACGTACTAGGTTGTCTAGCATTCGCAATGTATGGAGTCTGACTGTTAGCAATATATGGATACGGTTGCTGTGCATTCGCAATATAAGGCGTTTGACTATTAGCAATGTAAGGATACGGTTGCTGTGCATTCGCAATATAAGGCGATTGAGCATTTACAGGGTTTCTATATGTAAATGGTTGTCTAGCGTTAGCGATATATGGTTGTTGTGCAGAAACAGGGTTTCTATATCCAGCAGGTTGTCTTGCCTGAGCAATGTAAGGTGTCTGTGAACTTGATGGATTCTGATAAATAGCAGGTTGTCTAGCGTTAGCAATATAAGGCGATTGAGCATTAGCAATGTACGGATACGGTTGCTGTGCATTCGCAATATATGGTGTTTGACTATTAGCAATGTAAGGATACGGTTGTTGAGCATCCGCAATATATGGGGTCTGACTATTAGCAATGTAAGGATACGGTTGCTGAGCGTTAGCGATATAAGGCGTTTGAGCGTTAACTGGGTTCCTATATGTAAATGGTGTCCTGTTCTGATACGTAAATGGTGTCTGTGCATTTACAGGATTCCTATATGTAAATGGACTCCTATTCTGATACGTAAATGGGGTTTGACTATCCGCTATATAAGGATACGGTTGTTGTGCATTTGCAATGTAAGGTGTCTGATTATTGGCAATGTACGGATACGGTTGCTGAGCGTTAGCGATATAAGGCGTCTGTGCATTAGCAATGTAAGGATACGGTTGCTGTGCATTCGCAATATATGGGGTCTGACTATTAGCAATGTATGGGTAAGGTTGTTGTACAGACTGTTGACCCGATGCATTATTCCACCCTGTAGGTGTCTTAACATAAATTTGGTCTACCGCTTTCCATGTGGATGAACCTGTTTTAACCCAAGCACCTTGGGTAGAATTCCAGCCCTGCGGTGTTTTTACCTTCTGTGAACCTGATGCCATTTATATTATACCTTAAAAATTAAAAAAATATACTCTATTAAGAGTATAAAATCCACATATCACCAACTGCGCCATCAGAACTTTGGGGTGCTGATGTGTTTTGATATATGTTTCTCACATATCCACCTGAATTACTAGCGTTAGTTGTAGTAATTGTTCCTAGTGTTGCGTTTGAACCACTCTCGTATTTAGTGTTCAAAGCAGTCTGTAATCCGTCAACATTTGCAATCGTATGATTATGTGAATCATCTGCAACTGCAGCTGAAATTGTAATATTACCAGTTCCATCAAATGATGCAGACCCTGATAAATCTCCACCCAATGCAATTGTTCTTGCAGTAGTTAACTTAGCAGCACTAGATGCAGTTGAAGCGTTTCCTGTTAATGAACCTTCAAAAGAAGATGCCTTAACATTATATGAACCAAATGTCCACTCGTCTTCCGACTCGTCCCATGTTAATGAAACATTAGCAGAAGTTCCTCTTTCAACTTCAATACCTGAATCCTGTGAAGGTGTCCCAGTAACATCATTGTTAAGTGTAATGATATTATCAGACACATTAAGCGTTGCAGTGTTAACAGTTGTTGTAGTTCCATTTACTGTCAAGTTGCCAGAAAGCGTAAGGTCTGCAAATGATACATCACTTGTAGTTGCAACTGCCTGACCGATACTAAATGCACCGCCTGAATATGATACACCAGTTCCAGCACTTAAATGCGCCCTTACTTCTGAAGAACTTGGGCCTGTATATGTTATTACACCAGTACCACTATTGTATGCAAGTGAACCATCTCCACCACCATCTGTGACTGAGATTTTACCTCTTACTTGTGAATCACTAATACCTGAGTATGTAATCGCACCAGTTGAAGAGTTGTATGATAATGAACCGTCTCCAGCATTATCAGTAACAGAAATTAATCCTCTTACTTCAGCATCTGTTCTCTCTGTGAATGAGAATGCACCAGTTCCACTGTTGTATGATAAATCACCACCAGCAGATACTAATCCTCTGATATTTGCATCTGACAAACCAGCAAGTGTAAGTGTTCCAGCAGTATCGTCATATGTTGATGTGATGTTTGTTCCACCAACTATCAAACCATTTACGATATCTTCGATTTCTTCTTCAGTTTTTCCTGAAGAGTTAATTGTAAGTGTTCCAGCAGAGTCATCGTATGCAAGTGTTATGTTTGTTCCAGCAGTCGCCATACCACCAACAACATCTTGAACTCTTTCTGTTGTATGATAAAGGTTTCCATTTTCTGATACATCACCAGTGTCTAGTGTGACTGCACTACCTAAGGCAGTTGCACTTCCGTTAACTGTGATTGAACTATTAGCAAGTTTTGCGTTTGATATAGAACCCGCCAACATAGCGTCTGTAATACCAAGTGCTTTTACTTGTAATGTGTCTGAACTTGTTTCGATTGAACTATCGTCAACATTTACTGCAAGTGATAATGCACCTGTAGTTCCACCACCTGATAAACCGTCTCCAGCAGTGACACTTTCGATATCACCAGCATCGTTTGTGAAACTAATTACACCAGTTGAGTTATCGTATGATAAATCTCCACTTGCTGATATTAAACCCCTAACATGTGATGTTGATACTGCAAGGTCGATTGCACCGTCACCAGCATCATCGTAAGTTGCTGTAAGACCAGTGTGTGAACCGTTGGTTGCAAACTGAGTACCAACTGTATCTTGTATATTCTCGTAAGGTACTCTAATCTCTAAATCGCCATTCGCATCATCATAAGTCAATGCGACATTGACACCTGCAGATAATAAACCGTTTACTCTATCGTCAACTCTTTCGTTTGTGAAGAATAGATTTCCGTTTTCTGCAAAATCACCAGTGTCTAAATTTAATGTCCCACCCAATGATAGTGCATTAGAATTTATTGTTACACTTGAATTGGATAGTTTATTATTATCAACAGAACCCGCCAACATGGCATTAGTAATACCACCCGCTTTGACTCTTAGTGTGTCTGAATCTGTTTCAATTGAACTATCGTCTACTTGGACAGCAAGTGATACATCACCACTTGTACCGCCACCTGTAAGACCATCACCAGCAGTAACACCTGTAATATCACCAACTTGTCCGTTAAGTGTAAGTGTTCCAGCACTGTCATCATATGTAGATGTAAGTCCTGTTCCAGCAACAATTAAAGAATTAACTCTGTCGTCAACTCTTTCATTTGTAAAGTAAAGGTTTGACCCTTCTGATAAGTCACCCGTATCGAATGCAGACATATTAACTGCGATATCATCTGCGTTTACAGTGATACCTGTACCAGCACCGATGTTTAATGTTGCATCACCCGAACTTGCAGTACCAGTTAAACCAGCACCAGCATTAACTCCAGTGATATCACCTTGTTGTCCGTTAATTGTTAGTGTATTAGCAGCATCGTCATATGTCAATGACACACCTGTTCCTGCTGTTAGTAACGAAGCGACTCTATCGTCAATTGTTTCAGTACCAATAGCAGCACCAGTAATTTGACCACTTGAGTCAATTACCTCAACACCATTGACGTTTAACCCATTCTTAATATTAAAATTCTTTTCACCAGCCATTAGATAGTTCCTCCGTCAATCTGAACATTATTCAGTGTCTTAGATGTCGATGCATCCGACATGTGTGTGTCTACTAAAGAGTTTGCGTAGTACTTAGCGGAACCTTCGGAAAGATTATCAGTTGTTAAATCTGAAATTGCAGCTGCAACGATTTTTCCTGATGAATTAATTACTTCGGTGGTTCCAACACTGACTCCGTACTCTACTACAAATTTATTTTGTGTTGCCATTTTTGCGTGTGTCCTGTACGTTAAATGTGATTTCTTACTACTGTATTTAGAACATTGGAGTGTTCATAACAGGGGGAATCGGGTTAAACTTTTAAAATATTTCTACTAAATTTAAATACTGTTGAAGTCGCTGAAGCGGGGGTGACTCTAAGTCTAACACTACCCGATGAAGTGTCAACAGAAAGTGTGAAAAGGGAACTTCCTGTTGTTATATCACCATACTGTGAGAAGTAAGCATTGGTTCCATCATGGATTACCATCACTTCTGTAGCATGATAATTACTACCACTAGATGCTTGTACATGGTACTTACCACTTCTATATGCTAGTAGTGAAAACGTATCTAATGTAGCTTCAGTTGTTGAAGTTGTAGTGACTGAATCATTAGCATCTACTCTTAGATTGCCTAAACTCAGTGGCCCAACTGCTGTCAGCTGACCTGTCGCCTCTATATCACCAGCTTTAAAATCTGCAAATGCAAATCCTGAACCAGTAGCGTCAACAGTATTGCCTGGTTCTAATTCTAATCCGTCAAACAACTTCCATGTTGAGTCGGAAGCATCTCTGAATAAACCAGTATATTCAGTTGCGCCATCTGACAATCCATCATCATAGTTTCCATAGAGACCAATATCGATTAAGTCACTTGAAGTGTTTCCACTTGCAAGTTCAAACATAGAATCTGTAACAGAAACTGTTGTTGAATCAATTGTAAAACTAGTACCCGAAACAGTTAGATTGCCAGTGACTGTTAAGTCACCATCTACTGTCGAGTTATCTTGGGATGCTATCCCTAGGTCTGTGTAGAACTTTGATTTCGTTGCCATGATACTATTTATACATTATGAGAGTTAAAAAAAGGGGACTGAAAAGTCCCCTAAAAATAGTTTTTTTAATAATTAAGCGTCTACCGTTGTCCTATCAAATTTGATAACTGTAGATGAACCACTTGCTGGAGTTACTTTTAATCTTACATCTGAACCACTAATGTCAGCATCAAACGATGCAAGGTTAGATGATTTCAATGTTCCATATTGAGTTAGAGTCACTGCTGAACCGTCATGTACTACGACAATTTCAGTAGAGTGAAACTCTGACCCTTGGGACATAGCAACAACATATCTTGCAGCTCTATACGTTGCGTGAGCAAATGTATCGAGTGCAACCTCTGTTACTGCAGTAGTGGTAGAACCACCCTGTGTATGTCCATTAGAACGAATATCCTTTGTAGTAGTAATAACATCATTACTGACATCAAACTGTATACCACGGATTAACTCGGCAAGTTCGAAACCTCTTGTTTTAGCCATTTCTTATGCCTCCCTATTGCATTCTAATTTGGAACGTTTTGAATGTAGTATTCGTATTAGCAGGTGTTACCAGCAATCTCATGTTGTTACTATTCATATCACTAGAAAGTGTGAATAGAGATGAACCTGAGTATGCATCACCATACTGAACGAAGTATACATTCGTACCGTCATTGATTAAAAGAACCTCAGCAGCGTGAGTACCACCAGTAGCATGTGTTGCAACAATTACATGTTTAATTGCAATTACTGCTTTTGCGTTAGAAGTCAATACTTGGTCAGCAGTCGTTGCTGTTAAAGCAACTGTCGTGAAGAAACCTTGTACAAGGTTTGATATTGAAGTCTGTGCAACTACTTGTAATACATCTCCCGCCACAGCGTTCGCCTGTAATGTGATAACTGAAGTACTAGTTGTAGCATAGTCATCACCACTCACTAATTTAACACCATTCAGATAGACTTGTTCTAGTCCAACAGTGTAAGCAAGTGTTACACCATTATCATCTGAACCTGAAATTACGGTTGTGTTACCAGTTATATCATATTTGAAAGTTACAACACCAGTGCTTGGTGCATTTACGAAACCTAAAGTTCCACTTCCATTTGTTGATAATAACTGACCACTTGTACCGTCTGCAGTTGGGAATGTTAAAGCATCATTGATAGTAAGAGAAGTCGGGTTAGACCCAACTTCTACAACAGCAGCAGAACCATCATTCTTCTCAGTGTAAAACCTACCGTGGTAAGTGTTTACCGCTAATTCACCAAGTGCAAGGTCACTTACGCCTGGTAATGCGTTCTGAGTAGAACTTCTTTTAAATTGGATTACTGTTGCCATTTTCTTCTCCTATTGAATCGGTTAATTTGGATTATTAATTAAAATGTTCCGCCGTCAATAGCAGTAACTGTTACCGCACCACTTGATACTGTAAAGTTACTTGAAGCAAAAGAAGCAATACCTTTTACTGAAGCTGTTGCATCTTTAATAGATACAGCACCACTTGAAACATCAAAGATAGCAGAAGCAAAGCTTGCGATACCTTTATTAGATGTTGTAGCATCTTCAGCAGCGATTGTTATTGCACCGTCAGCATTAGTTACATCGATACCTTCACCAGCAGTTAGAGTTGCAAGTTCCATGTCTCCATTAGAACCATTACCAACCAATAACTCACCAGCAGCAGGAGCCGCACCGTCTACAGAAGTGATTGAACCACTTAATGCAAGACCAGCACCTGAAAGGTTACCACCTGTTGAAAGACTACCAACTGTTAATGCACCAAATTCTGCATCACCAACACTTCCTGAGAAGACTGAAGATGTATCTGTTGCATCTTGGATGAACTTAAACTTACCGTCTGAATCGTCCATACCAAAGAAACCAATCTTAGCAGCTGAACCATTGTGCCAGTTAAATTTAATACCTCTGTCTAAGTTATCGTCTGAAGTTCCTTCACCGATTTCAAATACAGGGTCATCAATTTCTACTGTTGTAGAGTTAACTGTTGTTGTAGTACCGTTTACTGTCAAGTTGCCTGAAACTGTTAGGTTACCTGAAGCAGCGATGTTTGTAGATGTGATGTCATCCGATGTAAGTGTTCCATCAACGTCTACGTTGTTGAAAGTTACGTTAGATGTTGTTGCAACTGCCTGACCAATAGCGAAAGTCGCTGCTTGACCTGAAACAGAAGTTGTTACACCAGTTCCACCAGTAAATGTGATTGACTGAGAGTCTAAGTCGACTGAACCACTTCCACTGTCACCAGCAAGGTCTAAGTCCTGTGCTGTGATGTTTGAATCTACATATGCTTTAACAGATTGCTGAGAAGGAACTTTGACTGCTGAATCAGATGACATGTCATCTTCGTCAACTAAGAAGTTAATCTTATCTACTGTTACATTAGCGTTTAGAATCTTAGCAGTTGTAACTTTATCGTTTCCGATTGTTACTGCACCACTAGATGCCATAGTTGCATCACCACTCATTGATACGTTATCGAATGAATTACTTCCATCATGAACAAGCATTTGTCCGCCTGTTGGAGATGAAATATCTGAATCCGTTGCACCTGCTAGTGTTGATGTTGTTGATAAGAATGATAAGTTTCCACTACCATCTGTACCAATTACTTGGTTTGCAGAACCGTCTGCTGTAGGTAGAGTAAAGGTTGTCGAAGCACCCAATGTGTCAGCAGCTTTTAATGCAACGAAGTTCGTTCCATTATCACTGTCTTCCATTAACTGAACACTTGCACCAGCAGTTGCACCATTACCAACTTTAAAGTTAGCAGGCGTTGCAGCTGAACCACCTAGTATATCCGTATAATATTTACCACCAATTGCTTGAATAAGTGGAGTAGAGTTATCTGAGTCTACTGATTCGATATATAGTTTCGCACCAGCACCTGAATTCGCTCTATCTTGTACATATGCCAACTCACCTACTGATAAATCACTCGTAGATGGAGCCGCAACACCTGTACTTCTTTTAATTTGAATTACTGTTGCCATTTTTTTCTCCTGAAAAAATTAGTTATTTTTTAATAAAATTATGTTAATTCTAGTTGTCTAGAATATGAATCATTATGTAGTCTGTCCACTCACTATGTGGGTCGCTGTCTCACTGTCGACAACCTTGATTTGTCTTTTATTTAGACAATTAGAATGTTCCACCATCGAGGATGGTAGTTGTAGTCCACTTGTCTGAAGCTGCATCATATGATAACAATCCGTTATCAGTTTCTGTTGCATCTACGTCTGCAAGTTCATTGATAGATTTTGCAGTGATGTCTGAACCACCTGCTACAGAAGCTGCGTTACCTACTGCGACTTGTTTCGCACGTAAGTTACTTCCACCTTGTACTCTGCCACCTATTGTTGCGACTCTGCTTAATGTTCCTTTAATATTGCTCATCTTGTAACTCCCGGCGTAATTATAGCTTGTCCCTCAACAACACGTGTCTTGAGACCACTACCATCAGTTGTGACCAAGTCATAAACATACCTGCCTGGACTCATAGCTGCTGTTACAGCGTCGGTGAGTGACATAGTGACCTGTCCTGAGGCCTCTGTTACAGTACAAGTAAATGTTGCTGCTACTGTACTAGATTCATAAGTTTTTCGAATTTGTCCTGTTGCAGTATACCCTGACATATTCAAAACTGCACCGTTAACATCTGTAACGTCAACAGTAATCTGAAAGTCAGCGCCTTGGTCTATGAATATATTTGCAATTATGGCCATTTAACTATTTATACCTTTTTATGTTTTACTAAACTGTGCAGTTGGAACAGATTGGTGAATCTTCTCTACAGTGCCACTATCATTGACATACACTTTATCTAGTTTCTTTATTTGGTTTCCATCATTTACATATATCCCTTTAACTTTAGCGATCGGCCCAATACTTCTAGTTGTACTATAATCTTGTTGGTATATGTAAGGTTGCTGTACTTGGTATGCAACTTGATATGTAACTTGGTATGTAGTGGGTTGTCTAGCATTAGCAATATAAGGTTGTTGTGCATTCGCAATATACGGATAAGGTTGTTGTGTTATCCTAATAACAGGGGTGTTATATGCCCTCTGTAAAATGTAAGGTGTCTGTGCATTAGCAATGTAAGGTGTCTGTGCATTTACAGGATTCCTATATGTAAATGGACTCCTATTCTGATACGTAAACGGTGTTTGTGCATTAGCAACTGCAGTACTAGGTTGTCTATGTTGATAGGTGAACGGTGTCTGTGCATCAGCAGTAAATGGATACGTTTGTATCGCTGGTTGTTGATGATTATAATTCCTATCTGATATTACAGGGTATGTAGTAGGTTGTCTAGCATTAGCAATATAAGGTTGTCTAGCTTCTCTAGTATATGTAAACGGGGTTTGTCCTTGTCGTGCATATGTGAATGGATGTCTATAAGACACCTGTGTTTGTGCAACACCTTGTCTAGAATACGTTGTCGGGTGTTGATATGCAACTTGATATATAGCAGGTTGTCTATGTTGATAAGTAGACGGTTGCTGTGAAGTAGTCGGACTCTGAAGCTGATACGTAGAAGGTTGTTGGTTTATATACGGAGCATTTTGTTGTATAGATACCTGTATTTCTTTTTGTGCAGTTCTAGAATATGTAAATGGACTCTGATAAGTCGTCTGTGCTTGAGCATTTGTAGTATATGGGTAAGTACCGATAACAGGTGTCCTATAACTAGCAGGGTGTTGATACGTAACCTGATAATCTTGCTGTCCGATAGCAGGATATGAATACGTAGCTGGTTGTTGTGCTATAGCAGGTACAGGTCTTTGCCCTTCAGTTTCCACATTCAACGTTTGTTGGAATGTGAAAGGGTTATTTTGTTGTGTAAATCCTATAGCCATCTTAATAGAACCTCAATCGTTTAGGGGCATTCAATACTGTGTAACCTTGAACAGATGATGGTAGTCCTCCACCAACAATCCAATTCACCCCTTGAATATCATATATTCCTTGAGTTGGGCCTTGGACATTGACTGCTTGCATATATATTACTGGTATTCCACCGATATGATTCCATGTATTGGAGCTATAACTCCAGTAAGCATATTCTATCCTATTCCACTGACCAGTAGCATTTAATCTCATAGGTTGACTTGGTTTTAATTGTATATGATTATTCACAGATGGGTCATGTGAGTACAATCCAGTCCAAGGCATTGTTCCACCCATTCTTTGAGTTGTCTTCCAAGTTGGTGATACGCCTGGTGTCGCTTGACCCGCTAGCGCCTGAGCGGGTACGCCAACGGTCGGCGGTAAGTAAGCACCTGTTGCGCCATTTTGAGGGGAACCACTGTTAGTATTACCATCAACACCTGCTGGAGCATAGTATGTCCCAAGTGGGGCACCCATAGCGGCATATAGGTCTGTTCCGACTAGTCCCCCATACGAATAACTTTGGAAATTTCCTGTACCATGGAAATATTCTCCAATTATAGGGTCGGGATAATTATATGAGACTGCTAATTGGTTTTGTCCTGAAGCAGGAACCTGATTTGGTTGTTGATATATGTAAGGTTGTTGTAATTGGGTTTGATAACTTGCTTGGTAATTACCAGTCGCTGTATATATCACTGGTCTTTGAGCAATTGCTTGTGTAGTGAACTGATATGATGCTGGTTGTCTAAACCCATAATTAGCTTGCACCTGAGCAATATAAGGTGATTGAGCTTGCACACTCGCCTGGGCGTTTGCTTGATATGTGTATTCTTGTATTGCTGGTTGTTGTGCAATAACTTGATATGTAGCATTCACCGCTGTTTGTCTACTTGCAATTGAAGGATTAGCATTATCAATCGTAGTTTGTCTATTTGCAATTACAGGATGTCTGTAAGACGCTGGTTGTTGAGCAGTGTTTTGTCTATTTGCAATGTACGGATATGTATAAGGTTGTTGTGTTTGTGCTACATATTGTCCATTAGCAATGTACGGATACGGTTGCTGGGCATTAGCAGTATACTGATACGTTGTTTGATTGGTATACGTAAACGGTATCTGTTTATTAACTTGGTTTTGATAAGGTTGTTGTGCAATAACAGGATTCTGATACGGAATATTACCCTGTAGGTTATAGATACTAGGTTGCCTTGCATTAGCAATATAAGGTGTTTGAATCTGATTTTGATACGTACTCGGTTGTCTAGCGCTAGCGATATATGGTTGTTGACCATTCACTGGATTTCTATACGTACTAGGTTGTTGATTTACATAAGTAGAGGGTTGTCTACCTTGTCCAACATATGTAGCAGGAACTTGATGATTATATGGTGCTGGCGTTCGACCCTGTCTAGCATAGGTGAATGGACTTCTATTAGAATATGTAAAGGGTACTTGTTGATTGGCAGGCTGACGAGCTATACGTTGTCTTATGATTGGTGCTGTACCAGTTGCAATAGCTTGTCCTTGATACGGTTGTTGTATCGTAGAGCCAATGTTTATATAAATTTCATCTGCCATATCATATCACAAACCATAGATGACCACTACTAGTACTTCCGACTGCTGTAGGTGCGCTACTTGTTATTTCATAATCTAATGCCAAATCTATTCTCCCATCGGTAGTGGTATTGTCACCACCATCAGCGTTATCGTTATATGATAATTTAATACCATTATTATATGTAGGTGTTCCGTTTGAGACCTTTAATGTGTCTGCAACTCTATTGTCTGTGAAATATACAAAGTCGCTGGTCTCTTGTACAGAACTTGTAGTTGTACTTTGGTCGCCTGGCACCCAAGAAGAACCACTCCACACTAGTACCTGACCATTGCCTGCACCAGCAGAAACATTACTTAGGTCTTCTATACTAGCAGCACCAATTCTTCCGTCTGCTCTGGCATCTGCTCTTGCGTTTGTAAAGTACAGATTGGTTTCTTCTGTTATCCCTGAAGTTTTAAGTGTAATATTTGCACTACCATCGAATGATTGACCTGAAATACTTCTTGCAGTAGCAAGTGTAGTTGCTGTGGCTGCATTACCGCTTGTATCTTGATTACCTGTAGTGTTTACGCCAGGAAGGTTAATAGCTTGTGTACCATCGAATGACACTCCACCAATATTTCTTGCAGTTTCCAATGCTGTAGCAGTAGCTGCGTTACCAGTAGTGTCTTGATTACCTTGAGCGTTTACGCCAGGCAAATTGATATTTGCACTACCATCAAAAGATACACCACCAAGAGTTCTTGCAGTTGCTAAAGTTGTCGCTGTTGAAGCGTTTCCGTTCAATTCACCATAGAAATTTGTTGAGTAGACTTTCGCCCACTTCTTAGTATCTGAACCTAAATCATATGTATTATTATCATCTGGCATGATATCTGAATCAACATCAGCACCAAAAACAATATTGTCTGTGTCTGCATCACCTAGTGTTATGTCACCGTTTGCAGTAATACTTCCAGTAGCAGTAATGTTACCACCAACATTTAAATTCTTTGCGATTGCAACACCACCATCAACAATCAAAGCACCACTTGACAAAGATGAAGATTGTGTAGTGTTGTTTAAATTTGTTACACCAGTTACGTCTAGTATGTTTGATAATGTTGTAGCACCTGTAACACCAAGTGTACCGCTCAAGGATGCATTACTTAAAGATGTATCTCCTGTAACTCCTAGAGTTCCACCTACAGTTGTGTTTCCTGTAACTCCTAGAGTTCCACCTACAGTTGTGTTTCCTGTAACACCCAATGTACTTGATAATGTTGCAGCGCCTGTAACTCCTAATGTACTTGATAATGTTGTAGCGCCTGTAACTCCTAAAGTTCCGCCTATTAATGCGTTAGTAGAGATGTTTGCACTACCGTTAAGGTCTAAATCACCATCGATTGTAGTACCGTCTAGTGTTGTAGCACCATCAACATCCAGCGTTCCTGTCATTGATGTATTACCAGCAACACTTAAATCTGCTCGTAATGTTGTGTTATTAAGAACGTCTAGTGTCGAATCGATATCTGTAGCACCATCAATGTTAACACTTCCACTTAATACTGAGTTACCATCTACTTGTAGATTTGCAGCAAAGTCGGCATTCCCACCGACAAATAATTTCTTTTTGATTCCAACACCACCATCAACAATCAAAGCACCTGTTGAAATACTTGAAGATTCTGTCGTGTTGTTTAAATTTGTTATACCAGTTACATCTAATGAACTAGATAATGTTGAAGCACCTTGAACACCAAATGTGCCTCCAACTGTTGTATTACCTGTGACACCAAGTGTACCACCAAACGTACCAGCATCGCCGACACTCAAGTCTCCAGTAAGTGTTGCATCAATACCAGCGTAATCACCACCAGTAATTGTAGCACCACTACCATCTGTAAGTGTTGGAGATGTTAATGTACCTCCAGTATGGACGGTTACATCACCATTGATTTTTGTCTTACCTTCTAACTGAATTTTGATATCAGAACTTTCACGAGAGGTTACCCTAGGGTCAACCTCACCGTTAATGATAACACCTTTTGAGTTATTATTATAGATATCACCTGTAGCAGTGGTAGACCAAAAACCTGTTGTTGAACCAGCGGCATCTGTTCCTAAGTATGAACCTGTGAATGAGAAAACGGTTACTTCATCGCCGACTGAAGCAGCAGACTGTAACTGGATTGAATTGTAAGTAGTTGCGTTAAGTATACCAAATCCACCGATAGAATATTCACTAGAAAAGTTCTTTTGTATACCATTGACATACACTTGAACTCTATTAGCTTTAAATTCTAACTCGTGATTTGCAACATCATTACCACTAAACGTGGTTTGACCTGCTGTTGCAACGAAGCGATATTCTTGGAAAAAGAATGCTTTATCTTCAATACTATTAACTGCATCGACAAGAGTTTCTTGACTCTCTGTTCTCAGACCACTTGTGTCTCCCATATCCGAAGATACTTCATTGAAGACTTGTCTGAATGTTTCTATAGTACTGTATTGGTCTACTTGTTTAGCCATGAATTTTATCTACCAGTTGTGTTAATAATGTTTTAATATCTGAAACATCTTTCTTTAAATTATTTATCTCTTCTACTTGTCTTTTGAAGCTTTCTTTCCTAAGTTTTTGCGCCCTATAAGCATTAATATCAGTATTCACCACAGCAGTAGATTCTGAATCTCTTGCTAATGATGAATGACCATCTACTTTCCAATATTCAGACATTATGCAAGTCCTAAACATCTAAGAGCAGATACCATAGGAATTACTGAAGTGTTTGTTGCTTTACCTACAATCTTAACTGAGAAAGCACTAAACTCTGGCAAGTCTTCGACTGACCATTCGTTTTCTTTAAAGTTTCTAGCATCCGACTCTACTGCAGTGTCTGGCGAACCATCACCATTAAAGTATGACCACCCTAAATCATCAAACGGTGTTGAGTCATCATTCTTCAGCACTTTATATAGTACTTCAACACCTGTAGTTTCGGGTTTAAATACATCTGCAACAACTCTTAGAGATGTAGCAGGAGTTTTTAGATTGACTTTTCTAGTGATATAAACCATTGCATTGTTATCACCATCGGGGTCTGTTGACGGGATATAATTAGTAACAGGACTTCCTGGCTCTCCAGGCACGTCTGCAGAAGTATCAATGTTGTTAATTCTATTCAATATCGCAATAGCACCAACTGTACCCACGTCTATGACTGGTGATATATTAGGTGTTGCTGATTGTAGTTGCAACGTACACGTAAAGGATTTCGTACTTGCCATTTCATTTTGTTCATTGATTGGCGATGCAACAACACTTGATGTTCCAAAGTATGCGTTGTCATTTAGTGTAATGAAATCTTGTGTTGAGTTCTTATCATATGCGTTCCCACCTTGGTTATAACCTTCAGGCGAATCCATAGGTGTTCTAGTTACTGCAGCCAAAACTCTTGTCAATGGCGGAATAACATTCGGAATCATTGTGTGTATAGAATCGTAGTAGTAGTTTCTTGTTGCAAAAGAATTCGAACCACCACCTACTGTAGATTCCAAGGCACCATAACTTGATTTTAAATCATATGATGATAGGTCGGGTACTATTGTGAATGCATCGATTTCTATATTACTAATAGTACTATATCCAAGAGTTCTATTCAACTCTTCGATTGGGAACCCACCTAGAGTATCACCAACCTTATCGATAACTATTGTACAATCCGCTGTTCCACCATCAAAGTCTGTGAATGTTAAAGTGTTACCAACAGCATGTCCTTCGCCAGGGTTCGTAATAGTAGAACTAGTGATGTTATTGTTTACAACTACAATTTCTACAGAACAACCAGTACCACTACCAGTTGTACTTGTTTGTTGTACAGTATATGTACCAGCACTTGGTGTTCCCGATACACTAGGTGTTGCAATTCGTAATACACCATTTAATGCATTACCTGTTATGCCACTTAGAATAACATTTGAATCTGACTTATACATACCATGTGAGTAGTTATATACCTTCACATAGTTTTTACCAATGTATGTTTCAATCGGGTTCGATTGCAGTTTTGTAGTTGGTAATGCATCATTTTCAAATACCAATTTTGGTGTTTTTGATTGGTTAAATACAGCCCTTTTGATTGTAAACTTGAGGTCATCTTCCTGTGTAGCAGTCCATGTTGATGCGTTCTGTGATAAGAACAATGAACCAGCATATGGTTGTCCAGCAATTGTCTGACCTGTTGCAATATCTTTTTCACCCATTCTAGATATGAAAGCCTCATACTCATTTGAGTTAGAGTAAACTACAAAACAATACTCAACATCTTGTTGAAGGTATACTGGTGATTCAAAAGTAAATGTTGTCGCCTTGCTTCCATCTTGTGATATGTTGACAGCAGATGGGTTCAATGTTACCACTGAGAAAGGCATTACTATTTGGCCAGGATATCCATTAACCATGTTTCTAATTTCAACAGAAACTGGGATATGTGTATCTTTAGACTGGAAGAATACATCAATTCCAGTTGCAAAGGTACCACCTGATTGTTCCACTAGGAATGATTGAGCAAGTGGGTCACCCCATCCTCTTTCCATCTCGGGGAATTGAGGTGATATATTTCGACCCGTGAAATCTCGCCAAGTGTCTATGGGTTCATTTATGACTACAGGTTCTGGCGGTGACACTGGAACGGGCGGAACAAAAACAGGTGGCGGAGTTGTATCATTTGGTATTGGAATGAAAACAGGCGGTGATTGAATTACTGATATAACAGGAACTTCAACCTCCACGATTCTTTCAATAATAACTTCTTCTATTAAAATCTGTGGTGGAAGTTCAATGTAAACTTCTCTAATAGGTGGTATTTCGGGAATAGGCACTGGTGGTGCAACAGTATCCCAAGGCAAGATATTCGTCCTTTCGCCAGGTTTTGTAATCTGTCTTTCGCCACTTGTTCTTTCACGAATAACTCTACCATTTCTTGTAGATGTAACTTCAGTTTGAGTTGATGTTAAATGACCCTGAGCCTGATACATACCACTACCATGTGAATTAGGTGATGATATATTACTGTAACTTGAAGTAACTCTTAATTCTCTTTGACCAGTAGGGAATTTTCCGCCTGGCAAAAAGAAGTTCGCCTTCAGTTCACCATTTTTGTCTGTCTTTGAAATTGATAGGACGGTTGTTCCACCATTATGTGAGTATGTAGAACTAGTAGGTGCGATGAAATCATCTATTCTTTCGTTATCAAAGAAGAAATAATGGAATGTATTTGGTTTTAAGTTTGTACAATGTATCGCAATAGTTCTAGCACGCATGAATGGTATAAGTGTTACACTTACAACTCTGTCATTTCTTGTTTCTACAAAGTCTTCAACAACACTTGTTGATACACCAGTTCTTGTTTGTGTTTCTACAGTCTCTGTAATCTCTCTTGTTACCTGAAATCCTGAAGTCCATTGACCATGTTGTGTTGGGTCTCCATTCCAAGAACCATTTGAAGTTGCTTGTACTTCAGTAGCAACCATTTCGGGTTTACCCGCCCATGTAGTCTGCCATTCGTTCCAAACGGTTCCCATAGCATTTTTATTTTCAGACACAAGTGCATCGAAGTTACCTTCTCTATTAATTCTTACTTCTGGCAATTGGTCTCTGTCTTGCCAAATATCTGTTTCGGGTGTTAACTTAACATTACCAAAGAAACTGAATACGTGATATGGGTTGACATTGATATGTCTAGAGGCCTTATCATTTTGTGCTAAATTAATAGTTGTATATGGTAAGGTAATTAAATCCCCTGTCTTCTGATAATCAGAAGAAAGAGCAGTGTTTAAAGATATATCAAAGAACTGTGAGAAGTTCTTAGGTCTCATAGCACCAAGTTCAGTGTCAATAGCAACGTTATAGTCGGGATGGTTAACATCTCCAACTCTGTGTCCTTTAAAGTTATCAACTAAGAAACCTGACTTGAATCTATCGAATCCATCTGCATCTAGTATTTGTTTTGTTTGTGTGTCTTTTTCTAATAGAGAAAGAGATGTAATTCTTTCTAAGTTAGTCACACGGTTATTAATCCTACCGATATCTTTCATCGTAAATCTACGATGGTCATGTGACCTTACTTTAACATTTTTTATACTAGAAGTATAAGCAGGAACCTGTAGTTCAAATAACTCAATAGCATCATCTATACCTTTTGGTTTAGTTGGTGATAGTGAAGGTATCCCTACTGCAGTTTGGAATGTACCTGATTTGTGTAGATATACTTTATCGGTTCTACCTACATAGAATTTTATATCACCAGTTACACTTGAGCCTGGAACTGGGGAATCATTTGTGATTGCATGTGTTTGTGTAATGCCAACTCTTGAGTCACTAAAGTTTCTACCTGTATCATAACCAAACGGAGCAAATACAGCACCAGTTGTATTATTTGATAAATCAATTGCGTTGGTTGGAGTTTTTGAATTGTCTATTTTAAAATTAGAAGTTCCAAGAATCTGTCCAGCAACTGGTCTAAAGTCAATACAATCTGAAAGTTCAAATGTTCCATCGGGTTCTAAACCACCCAAGTCTATTCTATTGGGGGAATATACTGGTATGTCATCATAGTCGATTGACTTATATGATTCAACATCAAAATATTCTCCAGCAGCAGCAGAAAAATAATCGAAACAAATAAGTAGTGGGCCGTTAGGAGCAGGTTCTCCAGTTTTTCTTGTTAGTTTTCCAAGGTCATAGTAACCATCTCTTTGACCATTATCAAAGAAGTATCTACTCTTAATATCTTCTGAACCTTGATGTACGTTTGATATAGTAACAGATGCACTTGATGATGCGCCAACAATTACCTCATTCTCAACAAATGAACCACTAACCATTCTATAATGAGATATAGCACCACTACCAGCATAGTATACCAATATTGCACGTGCATTTGATGTCTGACCAACCAAAGTTTCGTATTGTGTAAATGTTCCAGTAACTGTACCAAAACTTGCATTCGGCATAACTGGTGCAGTTCCACCTTCGTATATTGCATGAATCTTATGAACGTCAGCAACACCTAGTGTAATTTCTTTATCATCATATGCAGTTCCATAATAACCATTAGCACTTCTAGGTTGAGTGACTTTAAGCAATCTTGATTTGTTTAGTGTTTTAGAACGAGATGTTGGAGAAGTCAACAATACTGTAGATGTAACTTTAAGAACCGCACCACTATTGTTTGCTAGTGTACATGTTAATTGATTACCAGTCACATTGGGACTTAGGTCTTCGATGTCTAGTAAATCCCCAGCATCGAATGCGCCACTATCTGTAGATGCTTTTACCACTGCGATTGAGAAGTTATCTGTATTTCTAGCTTCGAAGGTTGCTTGAGAACCAGCACTAATAGTGAATGCACCACTGTTTATTGTTACTATGTGTTGTCTTCTTACTTTAACATTCTTACCAGTATGTTCAGCAACCCAATCTCTAGGCCATGCGTAGATAGCTGCAGTTTGGTCTTGTTTATGAATTCTAACTCTACGTCTTGTTACATTACCATTTGAGATTGGAGATACGCCAGTGTTGTCGGTACACTGAGCATTACTAGAATCTGTAACAGTTTGAATAACTCTTTCGTTGCCAGTACCATCAATGATGATGTCACCTTCTTTAAGTTCGGATGCGAATCTTGAACCAAATCCTGTTAGTGCGCCTTGTGCCGTTAATGAAATAGAACCTGATAAAGTATTGTCGGCATCTGCAACAGCATCACCAACGAATGTTTGTAAAGTAGTATCTTTTGAAGCTTGTGTAACCCCACGAGTACGGTCTACGTTATAGGTTCTTGTCTCTGTAATTGTTCCTGTTGCACTTGTCTTACCTTTAGTGGATATAGTATCACCAGTATAGAAACCACCAGTAACATCGTGAATATATACAGTTGTGTTACTTGTGTTGTATGCGACAATACCTGTACCAACTATTTGACCTGCTGAGTTTGTAGATACTATTTGGTCGCCTTCAGTAAATGTACCAGTAAATGTATTTGCTTTAACTTCAGTATACATTTTGATATCAAATAGATATATGTTCCAAATAGAAGTAGTTTGGTTATATTCACCACTTGAATCCGAAGCACCACTATGTAAGTCTACATTTCTAATACGTGCTTTACCAATATGCTTTCCAGCAAAACTTGGCGACCCAGCATTAACGTTTGTTGAATTCTGTACAGTATCATACAAGTCCATATCACCATATCTTTCTTGACTTGCATTTGTGCCTTCATTACCAAATTCTGGCAATCCATGTGCATTTGTGACTCTTAAAATATTACCTAATCTGACTGGTGTATTAGAACCAGCGAGTGTGACTGTTGACCTCGCTTTTGCAAAGTTTAGAGATGTTGTACCAATTTTATCAATCTCAAAACCTTTAACATACGCTTTACCTGGCGATATTTGCATAACAAATCTGTCTGCATCACCACCATATTGTTCAGTATAAAAACCATTATTTGTTGTGTTGTTTAGATGTTCTCTAAGACTATGTGTAAATTGATTAACAACAAAATCACCGTTAGCATCAAATGTTCTTCGTGCTAATGTTTGTTCAATCTGACCATACTGCGGTCTACTGATTTTACTTTCGATGATACCACCATTAACTCTTGCAAGTTCAATAAAGTCAGCGTCATCTGTTGTGTCTAATTTAAATTTAGAGAGGACAAGTTCCATCTTAAGTCTGTCTGCTCCAGCAGCATTCTCGTTTGATGTACCTTGTGAGTTGTCCAATAGTGTAGTGTCTGTTGCACTATCTATAATTGTTTCTGTTACGTTTAGACCTATTCTATAACTTGGAGCAGCAGAATATTTCTCTAGAACAATTTGTTGTTTATCTACTAAACAGAAGAATCCTCTAATAAAAACAATACCTTCTGAAATACTAGCAAGAGATGCCCTACCTATCGGGTCGTCTGTAGTTGCTTTAATTGTAAACTCATTATTATTACCACCAACAACGTTAATCGTACCATCTTCAGAAATCGATACTTCTTGTAGTACCTCATTTTGATAGAATACTGGTGAGTTATAAACATCTGTACCCTGTGAATGGAAATGAAGGAATAGTGTTACAGGGTCGTCTGTAGTTTCTGCTGTAGAGTTTGTTACCTTTGCAACAACACCTGAACTTTTACCTTGAACATATTTACCATGAAATGCAGTTCTGTACGTTTCAACCGATGTTTGACCGCTAGCATTAGGATTAGCAGACTTGACCTTCACATAAAAGACATCCATGTCAATATCAGATTCCGCACCTGTTACTAATGAACCTTCTTCAAAGATATGAGAACCAAATCTCTCAATCTGTCCTTGAAGAATGGATTGGGATTGTGTTAGTTCTCTTGCTTGTAGAGGACGCCCAGCTCGATAAAGTATTTTACTATACTTTTTATCTTCTGAATAATCGTCATAATACGGAGATATATTTAAATCTGTCTTTTCTGGCATAATTCCACTCTTTTATTTTAATGTGGGGAACAAGTCCCCACGAATTACATTTCGATGATAAGTTTAATATCTTCGATTTGGTCAGCAGCACGTGTTACCGCACCTCTGTTTTCAACATATAATAAATTACCACTGAATCTTTCTACTTCGGGGAATGCAGCATCTACTGAAGAAACATCACTAATACTACTTGAACCTCTGAATACTGTATCAGAAGCTGTAAAGGCGACATATTGACCTTTAGCATTGGCAATCGGTTGGTGAGTAACAACGTTACCACTAACTGAAATCACTCTTGATTTTGCAGTTCCAGCCACTTCTGTACCAGCAGAAGCAATTAAGTCATCAACCTCTAAAGAACTAGCGTTTGCAAGTGTCATTTTTGAACATACATTTGCAGTTGTATCTGTAAACACAGATGTAGTACCCTTAGCAAATGGGTCTTGTAGAAGACCGATTCTTCTAAAGTCATTATCTGTTGGGAAGTCCCCTGAACCTTCAGCAAACTCAAATCTTGAGTTTACAATGATATGGTTACCACCAAGTTCTTCAACTGGGTCTGCACCATGTCCGTTCATAGGTGAAATTATTGGTGTTAATACCGCACCCGAACCAGCAACAAGTCCTGATTGACCTGATTCAGCAAGTTCGATTGAAGCACGTTTGTAACCCGAACCATATGCGGTTGTGGTTAAGTTAACTGCATCGATAGCGCCATCACTACCAACAACAATTGAACATGTAGCACCTGTACCGTCACCAGCAATTGGAACTCCAGTATATGTTCCAGCAGTGTAACTTGCACCACCGTTATCAACTCTTACGTGATATATAGCACCATTAACTGCACTATTCTCAACATCCCACAATGATGAAGAATCGTCTGTTGCAGTAGAACCCAATGTACCATTAGTACCAGTACCAGCAACAGCTGCTACAGCACCAAGAGTTTTAACTGGGATGAAATCTGAAGTAACATATTTGATTGTATCAGCGGCAGTAACTGTATACATATATTTCCAAATATATCCTTGTGGATAAGCGTTGTTTGAACCATCAACATCTGAAGTGTAAATTAAAGATGTTGCGGATGTTCCTGTAGGTTTAACGTTTGAACCAACTACAGCGCCTGCACTGTTTCTTGCAGTTCTAATACATTTGTATACATTGTAGTCATCTGTCATTACATAGAATTTACCACCCCATAGATTACTACCATTATTTGGTGTAGTGTTTGCTGTACTGTAATCGTGTGCGTACTCATCGTAAATTGTGTTTAGAGTCCAATCGTATCTTGGTAAACAATGTGATACATCACCACTACCCACTTTCTTCATTGAAAGCATGTCATCAAATGAATCCATCTCTTCGCTGGTTCCGTTTACTGGAACAGGGGGTGAAGTATCAGTTGGCCATGCGTGTGACCTTCCTATGAAAATATACGTTGATGAAGCTGATTCACCAAAGTCCTCTTTGAACTGTTTCGCATTATGGGTACGAAACTTTTCTGTTATAATTGCTGCCATTTTTAGTTATCTCCTACAGATATTTATTATACTATTTATACAGTTATGCCGACTTTACGTAGGCAGAATATGATAAATCTATGCGTTTTCTTTCGTTAGTCTTAAACTTAGGCATAAACATCTTCGGATAAACAAAATCCAAATCTGAAATTCTAAGTCCTTCGGGTATGGAATCTTCATTTAACATGGTTCCATATCCGTCCTCCATCAATATACCATCATCTTCTTCATCTTTAATATAATAGGAGATGCGATATGTCTGCTGACCGCTCATTGTATTTATGGTTTTAAATGTTGGGCCAAATGGGATATATGTTGTAATACTATTTTCAGAAGCTTCTTCGTCTGTTATCGGTGAACCATCTTCCATCACCAATCTTAAACCGTCTTCTGTCAATGTATATTTATCATCATAATCAATTGTAGCTTCTGAGACAAAGAATGTTTTTTCTTCGTCTGTTGTAGCACTTTCTAATCTTATATTGAACTCACCATCCTCTGATATGAAGGTGGAACCAAACTCACCTTTAACGATAGCACCCAGTTGTTCTTCTGCTCTCATTAAACATGCATCTTCTTCGAATTCTATATAACAACCGTCTTCCATAATGAGTTTTTCTTCACTATGTACATGTAAACTTTGTATCTTACCTTGGTCAGCTGCAACGAACTTTCTATTATGATAATCAAGTGTTATTTGATTGTCCATTAAATTGACTGAACCTACAGACCTAACAACACCTCTTACATTATCTACTCTAACTGAAGGAACTGATTTATTAACAATCTTAAGGATGTTCATATGTCGACTTCTATGTGAAGAATCACCATATTCTGTTCTTGGTTCTGTTATTCCACCACCAGTTCTAGGGTCTGTATTAGATACAGGTTGTCCTGCTTCGTCAAGCGTTAATAGTCCAACACCACCTTCGGGGCCTGTTGAAGACATGTCTGCATGGAGTAAATATGTTCTCAATGAGTTTGAGAATGCATCGGGTACATACAAAACAGGTTTCATAACCAAGATAATTGTTGGTACAAATTTAGATGTAGGTGAAATACCTGTTACTGACTTTTCTAGTCCAACCTCACCAAAGAATATATGTCCAGCAGGATGTAACAAGTCCTTTACTACTGACCTGTATTTGTTAATAGACTCTGCAACTTTAATTACATATGAGTGTGTTTGATAATACAAACTATCTTGTAAGTGGTTAGCGGAAGTATTGAGTTGTCCTTTGTCTGTGACAAACTGTTCTTGCATGTTACCTTCACCAGCAAACTTACCAATACCATTATATGGATTTGTTTTTAAAATCTTAAATGTGTCGACATTGTTAAATGCAACAGTCTCATTATCAGCGAAACAGCCACTTAAGTTTTTATACACTAGTATGTGTCTTGTTGCATCATACTTAACAATGGTTGCAGTACTTCCTGAAACTTGTCCTTCAATGACTACATTTTGTTGTGGTACTGCTGATGGACTACTAATTAACATTGGGAAGAAACTAGTATCTGATAAAATACCATCTGAATAGAAATGACTACCCTGTTCGATGAGATTTATAGATGTGATACCACCGATATCATCTGAGTATGCAAATAATCTAGCACCCTCACCTCTAGTAACCTGTGTTTCGACATTCACTCTACTAGTGGATGTTGTACCACCAATAATTGTTTCCCCATTTTGGTATCCACCAGTGTCTGTCGGCAATCGTTTGACCACTAGTCGGTTTCTATCTTCTTCTATACGCAAGATAGTAGATGTTGCACCAGTTGTGCCACCTGTAACTGTTTCACCAACTTCAAATCCACTAAGGTCATTAAAGTAAATGTAACCACCAGGCCAACAAGCAGGGACTTGTTCGTATCCACTACCACCTGATTTAATTCGTACACTTCTAACATTTCCTATGGTAGTTTCTAGTACAATGGTATCTCCATTGTTTGTATTATCTTCATATGTTAGTCTGTTAAATTCGGTATATAAGTCGACTCTATCGCCAGCATTCAAACCTGCAGTGAATACAACTCTATCGTTTCTATGTGTATAATCGTGTGTAGTGTAAGTAGTGTTTGGTGTTTGTCTTATATCATTTTTAAAAACTACAAGGTCTGCATCATTGAAGAATATTGCCATACCATTGTCATCTGTAACTCCAGCACCACCAAATAGTGTTTGCCCTTGAGTTGCAGTAATAGTAAAGTGACCATATGCTGTACCACCTTCGAGCATGACTTCGTCACCTACAGAACCAATTACTGCTTCTGCACCACCACCTGAAGTTCCAACATTATCAAATACAATTAAGTCCTCACCCTCATAACCAGTACCTTCTGCATCGATGTAGATTTTAGTGATACCACCTCTAGTCAAACCATCAACAGCACCTCTAGCGTTTAGTGCTGTGTGATTACTTTTACTTCCAGTGAATTCTATAATATCATTCTTAGTGTATAATGAACCTAAACCTTGTTGTTCGAATAATAGTCCACCTTCATCTTCACCTTCTAGTAAGATGACACCGTTATCGTCATGCGATACATAAGTTGAAGAGGATTCTCTACTAACTTGATTGATGATACCTAATACAGTACCAGTATATTCTGTTATACCATCTCTGTCAATGAAAGTTACTACACTACCTTGAGTGAATGTGCCTGAGTGATTTATAGTAATCTCTAAGGCATACTCTTTTGCATCGAAGTTATCTACGAACACATTTTCGATAATAGCTTCTGCTTCTACAAATTTGCTGTTGGGGGTGTATTGAATAATTCTATCTGTTGCAGATGGTAGTCCTGTATCTACTACAACACGTAATCTTCTAATTTCGTTATAACCCGATTCAGATATATACTGTGTTTCATTATCGGGATATCTAATTGTTGCATCCTCACCGTACAACAATCTCATAAGGAACTTGACTGATTCAGCAGTACCTTTTGATTGATATAAATCTTTTATGTTTTTAATCGTAAGTCTACGATTAACAGTATTACCAATATCTAAAGATGGGATTAAATCATTTTGGAAATACTGAAGGAATTCTTCTGTTGTTCTGTCTACATCTGAATAGTCTAACAACTTATTTGTTGCAAGAACTGTATTCTGTTTGAAACTTTCTACAACTGCTGTTTGTAAAGACTCTCTACCAGTAATAGTTTCTTCTTTTTGAAAACCATGTCCTTCAATTGTCTGTACATATAGTTTATCAGTTGTAACTAATGTTATCTTACCAACTGACTTACTTTTACTACCAACAACATACTCACCCTTAATAAACGGGGAAGCAGTCTTTTCTGTGTTAGTAATACTTTGTTCTGTGACTATGTTTCTTGACTCATCACTAAACCTGTTAGAGACGGTGCCGTCTTCTAATATTAAGTCCCCGACACCGTCTTCTAAACTCAAGTTATCTAAAGTAGATTGTGAAGAGAGAGTAATAATCTCTGCTTCTAAAAATTCAAAGTACGCCTTTAGAAAGCTTTCAAGCGCTGGAGATTCTTCCTTCAAATACTCGGGAAGTAAAGAAGGAAGTCTCGAACTCAAACTATCTGTTTGGTACTCTTGCATATATATCTACTTAAGCAAAACTTACTGTTGCGCCAGTGTTTGCGACTAGGTTCCATGCAGTACCAGTCCAAATCAATACAACAGCTTCACCTTGTGAATCCAATACGATTTGTGGAGCAGCTGTAGTTGACTTCTGCCAATTAGTAACTGTAACTCTACCTTCGTATGAAGATGCTGGTTCTGTGCCTGCGATAATAATTTTTAACTGACCAACTGCAGTACCATCATCCAACGTAAAGTTGGTATGAGCACCCCAACCATTACCATTAATAATAGTAACGAATGAAGATGCAAGGTCTGTTGCACTTGCTGTTAAAGTTGTGATATCGTCACTCGCCAAGAATGTAGGGATGTTTTTAAAAAGTTGAGCAATAGTCATCTTTTTATTAACAGGTGTACCGCCTGGGTTGTCTACGATATGTAGTAAATCATCTCCACCAATTGCTGCGTCAGCAACCGCTGTTAATGCGCTAATTTTTTTATCTGCCATTTTGTTTTTCTCCTATAAAAACCAAGTTAATGGAATGCTACTCTAGGCACACACCATGTGTCCTAGACCACTTTATGCATACTAATATGATGTACTAGATGTTGAGTTATACCCAACACCAGCACTACTTTCACCACTTGCGATGGTGTCTATCTCACCTTTAACCGAAATCATTTGTTGGTCGATGTCAACTAGATTACCTCTAGAAGCAACAACATCAAATGATGCTGGTATAATGGTGAAGTCAATCGTACTATCTGTCTTCTCTGTTGAAGTGAAGAAGATATTATTAATTGAAATTTTACCAGTAGAATACTCAACTGTTCCAGCTGAATTATCTAGATAAATTCTTGTTGCGCCTGATAGATAGAATCTTCTTAGATTTCCTTTTCCATCATCGTCAAAATATTGTGTGTTTACTGTGTCCCCTGACACTTTGAAACCAGTGGTAACTATGATACCACCTATTTCTGTTGCATAACCTGCTACAGGGTTGTAGAACCCATTACCAAAGTCTACTGTAACACCTTTGGATTGGTCTGTACTCACTTTCTGTGATTTACGTAATCTTAGGTTTGTGATGTTAGAAAGTATAGAATCATTTGCTTCGTCTATAGATTTCACTAAATTAGAATGTCTGAATATAGAATCGAAGTTACTTAAATTAGATGCATCAAATGTGTTAATAGCATTGGTTATAATACTCTCAAGTTCACCTTTACTTAGTGTGGTTCCAGCAGGGTTATATTTGAATGTAGTAGAAATTAATATCTTAATAATCTCGGGGTTGACAATAGTTGGTCTAACTGTTAACATGTTTAATGCATTCAGTTTTTGGACAACTTGTTTCTGTTCTACTTCTGATAGGTAGTCTGCGTTCTTAGGTTTAAGTGCAATAAACACTTTACCATATTCGGGTGGATTGTTGTCTTCACCACCCCATACTGCAACTGCATCTGCGTTTGGATAATACTCACTGACCTTTGCTTTATAGTCATTCAACGTTACCAGTCTGTTTTGTGAAGTGTAAAACTTTGTTGCTTTAAATTTGATTGAGTCGATAGATTCTTTTTCAGAACCACCAGCGGCCTTGCTACTAGTCAATACAGAAATATTACTGAAACCATTAATACCATTTACAGGTGTGAATGTCTGAGCACCATTTGCATGATAGTCATCGACTACGATATAAGTTACTGTAATGATGTCACCATCTTTAAGAGCTGCACCTAGTACACCATCCCCAAAATATATTTCTCTATACCCATCTTCGTTTTCTTGTTCATAGAATACTTTAGATGTAGTTGTGATATTTGAGATACCAGTTGACAGTGTGTAAGTAGAAGAAGTCCCACCTGAATTCACACTTATTTGGATGTGTTGTTTATCTACTCTGGCATTACTAAGGACAAACTTTGGATTTGACATTTGTGTATCAAATACAAAGGTATCATTTGCATAAGTGCCTTGTGTGAGTCCTACGTTTGAATATCTAAATTCATTTCCGTTCTGAGATGGTTTCACACTCTCTGTAACAACAAAATCATAAGTACTTCCATCATATACAGTTTGATAGATTGAACCCCTGTTGAGTGTCATGTCGCCAGAAGTTGGTATACTACCATCGCCATTTCTAACACTTGAAACAGTCAAATCAACAAGTGCTGTTGCACCAGTTTCTGAAGAGGGAACAAATCCTAAATCTTTAGCACGAGATACTACATTCTTTCTTATCTGTGCGGAATCAAGAAACAATTCACTACCAGCAATGTTAGTGTTAACTGCACTGATATGAGAAGAGTATGCAAGAAGGTCAATCAATACTGACATAGTTGACCCTTCGAAGTTATAATCTTTTAGTTGGTCTTGTCCCTTTAAAAAGTCTTTTAGATTCAGAGCAATATTATCAAAGTCTAATTCCGTAATGTTTAATTGTGAACTGTTTACTTTTGCCATTTTATCTTACCCTCGTTACTGCGATTTTTACGGATTGGTCTTTTACTCCATTTTTAATACTATATGATACTGATACATCTAGTGTGTTGGTATCGAATTTATCTTCATCTATACGAATTGTTACATTCTCAACTCTTGGTTCAAAGGTTGTTATAGTTTTAGATAACGATTCCCCAACTCTTCGGATTCCTCTATCTGTATTTAATTCAAATAGTTTACTTGTTAGATTGCCACCAAAGCCTGGTTTGAATGGTCTTTCATATGCATTTGTTAGAACAATATTTCTTACTGCCCTTTTAATAGATGCAACATCTGTTTTCCTAGTCACATCGCCAGTAACTGGATGTGGTTGAAACAATAAATCCAAATCAGAATATAAATTTGAAGTTGCTACGGTTGAAGCATTGTTTTTTACATCTTTCATAGTTCTATTTATACGTTCTTACAGCGCTTATGCATCGGGAACACTTGTATTTTTCTTCTTACCAGCATTTGAACCTGAACCAGTATCTTGTGAAGTTGCTTTGTGTTTATGGGTTGCAAGTGTTGGGCCATTTCCAGCATCAGTTGATATATCACCAACTGCATCAATTGTGGAGTCATTTGTCTGAGCACCAGTGATATGAACCGTACCGTCAACTGTTAAATTTGTAGTCATTTTTGTAGTTGGTGAAGTGAATGTTGTGTTACCCACTACATCTGCATTTAATGTTCCACCTATCTGTGCATCTACATTACCATCAATGACCTCGGATACATTACCCTTAACATATAAGTCAACGTTTCCTTCCATAACCTTAGTGTCAACATTACCCTTGAGTACTGTTGTAGATACATTACCTGTATTCACATTGATAGTGACATTACCTTTTTCTACAGTTATATCAGCATTACCTGCTATATAAAGTTTGTCGTCCTTTGCAATTACTTGATAGTTATCATTTACTATACGTTGCACCACACTACCATCGGGATGGATTTCCTGAAACGTTCCTGAACGATGTTCAATCGCTAGTCTTTCTAGTGTAGGAGTGTCATCAATTTCTATCAAGTGACCCGATTCAGTTTCTATTGTTTTGTTAAAAGGATATATTGGTGCCGCTACTGAAGGTATCATACCCATCGGTGTATCGGGTTTGGAGTTAACTGCACTTATATCTCTACTAGTGTAATCTTTATCTCCTGTTGCGGATTGAGATACATCTGTCTTATCATAATACAAAGGATAGTAAGGCAAATCCGTCTCTGTAAGTTCTAATTCTGTTATTGTAGACCCTGTACCATCTACGAGATTTATCTCAATCTCTTTAGGTTTCTTGGGGAACTCATCTAAACCTTTCTCTAAACCAAATGTACGATTTGGAGATTGTGCAGGCGAAGCGCCATCGGGGGTGTCAGCATAGTCTGCTGATGTTAATCTACGTGGGTCATTAAATCCTTTGATGACCTCTCTCTTTATTAACTCATCGGTTATAGATTCTTTATATCCTTGAGCAGGAATCCCAGCAACAGACCCTGTTACTACAAAATCTTGTTGGACATTTTCATCTCTAAAGTAACCAATAACAGTAGACCCCTCAACGAGTCCGTGTTGTGTTCCGAATCCCGATAGTCCAGCAGAAGTTGTTGGTAGAATAACTTGAGACCATGACAAATCGGGGGTTGCAATCATCTGTTTATCATCTGTATGTAAACCATGTACACGAACTCTAACACGACCAATCTTCAATGGGTCGTTACGGTCTTCTACTATACCATAAAACATTTTCATTAATCGTCCTCGGGTGCTTCCATAGTGTCTTGTGGGTTGATGGATGTTATTGATTTAGCAAAACTCTCCTTAACACACTCTATATTACATAGACCACCATTCTCTAATACATTTCCTTGGAAACATATATCAGTAATTAAATATCTACCGTCATTCAGTTTATCTTTACTTTCTGCATTAGATGCTAGTTGCGGTTCGGGCAATTCTAACTTGATAATAGTTCCGCAACTAATATCTGTTCTAAATGGAATAGACACTACCATAGTATGTTGTTGTAGTATCTCCATCATCGATTGTCTTTCTAATTTTGCGTTGTCTTTATTCTTCTGACCTTGAAACACCTCATTTTCAGTAAGAGATGTTGATTGGTCAAATACATGTGTAGTAGTGTAATCATAGACCACAACACTATCAAATGCTTTGTTGGGTGCTAAATTTGCATCCACCTCAGTTACATTGGGAGATACAAATTTGTCAACAATATCTTCTGTAGTAAGTGTCATCTCAGTAAAAGATTCACCACCATCTGTTAATATTATTGGATTTTTGCCAGAAACATGATTGCCCTTTTTAAAACTTTCTTCCAAGTCAAATACAATATCCTCTTCAATTTTCCTGACGGGGTCATACACTTTCATGGAACTAGCATACGCTCCAGCGATAGTACCTCTAAGCGTATCGAATGCTTGTGGTTTAGTGTAACTTATAATTTGTGTGTTCAAACCACTTGGGGCATTGATGTCGGTTTCTCCAGTATCTAAGTTTTCTGTTCTTGGTCTGAAAGAAAATGACAGTGGGTATTCTTGTTCCATCATAGTGTCAATGGATTTGAACTTATACTTACCATTTAATGTTTGGAAAAAGAACATACCATTTTTAAATGATGTCTTGTTTCCTATAGATGAGTTTTGTGTTATCCAGTCTATTATTTTAGAGACTTTCCAGTTGGGCCATATCATCTGATTGTTGTCGGGCATGGTCGTTTCCCATGAGTCGAACTCTTCGGGTTTCATCTTAACGTCTTCTACTAAGATATTTTGTAACATCTTATCATACGAACCACGCATCGCCTTACTTACACGTACACGTTCACACGCAAACATTCGTGGGTCACATAGTCTCAATACATACGTCTGTGTAGTATCATTGACACGGTTTATATTTGATGCCTTATATACACGAAAGTCTCTATCGATACTATCTTCTTTAGCCGCCTTTTCTCCAGTTCCCTGTTTCATAGATATAGAAACACGTATGAACTCCTGACCAGTAAACCTGAAATTTTTAATTAGATTAAGACCATCAATGAAGTGTACTTCTCCAGTAGTGTACTTTTTATAGATAGATTCGTACAAGCGAAATCCAGTTATGAGTTTGGTTATCTCAACGGATTCTTTAAATTGATTGGAGAGTGTTATTGAGTTTATAAAAAACTCACCACCCTTACGGTTATCTGTTGTCATATATTAAACTTGCAAAAGTGATTCGTATTGGGTTACCACAGTTTTTATATACTGTGGTTTGATTACTTTAATTTTTCTCTTATCTTCATTAAGTGCATTTTCCATTTCCCATATACTTACACTTTGAAATCCAGCCTGAGGTGTTGTGGATTTTATACCCTTACTATTAATGTAGTGTGATATGGAATCTCTTGGTTGCACTACACCTTGTACTGTAGAACTCTTGAGAGAGCCTGTTATAGTTTGGTCTGCAACCCAATCTCCAGCAGTAACTCTAAGTCGATTGTTTGATGGGTCGACCTGTAATACGTGTCCTGTTGTTGTACCTTGTGTGACTAGTTCACCCAATAAAAATTTATTATCGGATGTGATATTGCCCTGACCATCTGTGTTGTGTGGGCCAACAATATCTGTTGAAGATGATGCGGTTAGATATACACCTTCATATTTTCTATCTAGATAATTATTAAAAGTGGAGTTGTCCATATACCAATCATAGTAATTATCTATCTCATTCACTAGGAATAGTACCCAGTGTAAATCACTATCTCCGTATAGTTTGGAAGCAACTATATCGGGTCTTTCACCTTCATCTAATTGATAAAATTCATAATCAATCAGTGTATTAACTTTTTGTAATTCAATCTTACCCTTACGGAAGAAATCTTTGATGTGGATAATTCTGCCATCATTAAGTTTATACTGTATCGTTGGAAAGTTTTTAAATAATTGTGATGCCATAATTGTTATCCGTTGGTTGTATCTCTAGTGTCGAGTATACTTCGTGTACCACCACCTATACTAGTGTCTGCTTTTGGGTGTGGTGATATCATCTGATACGTTTCCTGTGTAAGAACTTTAATCTCAGTAAATGATAAATTCAACTTCATCTCTAGTGGTGTGCCATCGGAAAAAGTCTCTAGTGTACTACCACCACCATATGTTACAGATGCATCTGTAATTACTGCTGGTAAGAATCCGTCCATAGTATATTGAATAGGCCCTTCCCATCTTAAATCGATAATGTTCGGATAGTTAAAATAATTCTCAATCTGATTTGTCTCATCCGAACCAAAAGTGTCGGGCAACATGGCAGTTCTTAAAGTGTATATAATTTCTTTACATACATCTGCTTCTTCTTGTGATACTGGTCTCATTGTAAATTCCATATTGAATGAACGGAACCCAACACCCTCTAACATCTGTTCTTTCATTGGGTTGACTGCTTGTCCCTGTGCAAAGTTAACAACATCACCTGTTGCCATATTAGCCATCTTATTTAGACCTGATGATATAGCAGCATTCAATGCATCACCAATTGCCACACTTGTATCAACGAAACCTTCTGCCCCCATGATATCCATAACACCCCTTGCAGCTACACCGACCTCACCTTCTTTATATGAAACCTTTGCCTCACTTACTTGACCAGTAGGAACGTACATATAAATGTATGTGTCTGTGTCGTTCATTAAGTTTTTAGCATTAGCACCACTGTTCTGTTGTTTTCTTGGTCTAATTTTTATTTCTAGATAGTTGTTGAGTTGTTCTAAAGGATACTGTAGTTCTTTTGTTTGTCCAGCGGGTGGTCTCTTAGCAGCCTTAATGGATTTCATTTTGTTAGCAGCATCCTCATCTTGATTGAGTCGACTTCTTCGTCCTTCTAATATCTCTCTTTCTTTATCTGCTAGTTCTTTAAGAGCATCATAGTTTGATAGGTCTGCGATTGTTTTCTTGTAGTCTGTATTTGAGATTTTAGACTTCAGTCCTTTTACTGATTTCAATGCTGATGAAGCAGAGTTGACTTTCGATAGAATTTTGTTTAGTGATGCCATGTATAAATACCTAGAGTTTCATTATTGTTACATCTATTTATGTCATATAGCGGACGGTTTAAACCGAAGAATTACAAAAAATATACAGGCGACCCCACAAAGATTGTCTATCGTTCGCTGTGGGAGCGAAGATTCATGCAATATTGTGATGATAACACTAACATACTGGAATGGGGTAGTGAAGAAATCATTATACCATACATTTCTCCTGTGGACAACAAGGTTCATAGATACTTCCCCGATTTCTACATAAAATATCGTAACACTAAGGGTGAAGTGTTATATGAAATCATCGAAGTTAAACCCAAGAAGCAAACCAAACCACCCAAAGAACCCAAACGAAAAACCAAAAGGTATATCAACGAGGTTGCAACATACCTTGTCAATCAAGCAAAGTTCAAAGCAGCTAACGAATACTGCAAAGACCGTAAATATAAATTTAGAATATTAACTGAAGACCATCTAACTTAGTATAAATAGATGTATGGCATCTATTCTTAAGAACTATGACAATTTACTTCCGTCTGAGATTGAAGAAAAGTCCTTAGAAGCTAGAGAATGGTTTAAGGACAATCTTAGAACTATAAAGGTCAATCGTAATAAGTTACTAGTAGAAGGAACACCAATAAGAAAACCATTTTTAGGTACTCTAGTGTTGTTTAATTATGGTGCAAAGGGGTATGCTACATTGCCTTATTGGGATAAATACCCTGTAGTGATACCAATAGAACCTAGAAGTAAAGGATTCTTAGGTTTAAATTTACACTATCTCCCACCAAGAAAGAGATTAGAATTGTTGGAAGTGTTTGACCAGTTAGCAGTAGACCCCGATATGGGGGATGATGAGAACACTAGACTAAAACTTACATACGATATGGTTAAGTCCATATCAAAGTTAAAATGGGCAAGACCGTGTGTGAAAGAGTATCTCACAACACATATTAAAGGTCAAATAAGAGAGATACCATATGATTACTGGGACGTGGTTGCAATGTTACCATCTCAGAAATTTGTAGACAACCAAGGTTCAGCATTCAATGCAAACACAGTATACGCTGAATCACTCAAAAGGGTAGTGTAATGAAAACTTACTATGCAGTAAATACATCATTTAGAAAAGATTTCATTCTAGTATGCTCACTAGGGTTTAATGTTGGATTTGTATTGGCATTGTTATTTATTTAAGGAAGTATAATGGAAGATAAACCAAGAAATAGACACGACTCGATAGACACTATCATCGGTGCAATTAAAGCTCCAGCAATGGCAAACCAATTTGAGGTTGCGTTTTTTGGCCCTCAAGGGTTAACACTTAATGCAGTTAGATGTAAGACTGCAACTATTCCAAGTAGAAAAATAGAAGTTACTGAAAAGAACACACAAGGTAAATCTAAGTTTCTTCCAACAGGTAAAATTGATGACGGTGGAACTGCAACATTCACATTCTATTGTGACATTGATTTCTTAGATAGAAGAATCATGCAATTATGGTTAGACTCAATCTATGGTGGTGACACTGCAGCTCCTGAACAAGGAGAAGGTTCAGACCCAAACACACAACCTATCTTTGCATTCTATAAAGACTATATTGGTGAAGTAGAAATTAAACACCTTAGAAAGGATGGGTATAATCCTACCTTTGCTTCTGATGGGCAACAAGGTGCAAGTCTAATAACAAGATTACATGATGCATATCCAACATCAATCGATGAACTGGTATTGGATATGGCACAAGGTGAAATGTTAAGTGTAAGTGTACAATTTGCATACAGATATTTTACTACAGAATATGTGGAGAGTAAAAATCCACAGAAAACTCCTCACCCTGTTTATAATGGTGAAGGGACGACTCCGAACGGACTAAATAGTGGTAGGAGTCAAATCGATAACTTGCAAGAGGCCTTAGCGGTCGGTTCTAGATTTTCTAGTGCTGCTGGAAGGTTACAGAATAAAGTCTCAGGACTTACTACTGCAAAATCGAGGATTGATAACAGTTACAAGAATGTGAGAGACCTTTTTGGAACTCAATAAAATATAATATGGAGTAATTATGGCATTACCGATTCAGTCGGCACCGACTTATAAAACAGTGCTACCTAGTAATGGTCAAGAAGTAGAATATAGACCATTCCTAGTAAAGGAACAAAAAGTTCTAGTCATGGCAAAAGAAAGCAATGACCAAGAACAAGTTATGCAATCAATCATTAAGATGCTTGATGCATGTACATTTGGTAAGTTAAAGATACCAAATATTGCTATGATGGATATGGAATGGTTGTTTATTAAAGTCCGTTCTGTTTCAGTTGGTGAAACATCTAAGTTAGTACTTGGTTGTACAGACGAAGGATGTAGAGGAAATGCAAAAGTAGATTTAAATTTGGAAGACATTGAACCCACAAGTGAAATGCCTGAAGACGACACAGTCATGTTAACAGATGACTTGGGTGTTAAATTGAAAGTTCCTAGTGTTAGAGACATCGATGGATTGACAAAGATGGACGAAACACAACAGAGTATGGAGATTGTGAAGAGATGTATCACTTCTGTATTTGATGCCGATGAAGTGTATCCTATGGAAGATGTATCTCAAAAAGAGTTGGATGAGTTTTTTGATAGTTTGACGTTTACTCAACTAGACAAACTCGGGCAGTTCTTTGATAGTTTACCAAAACTAAGACATGAAGTAAGTTACTCGTGCGAAATATGTTCCAAAGAGAACACTAGAGTACTGGAAGGCATCCAAAGTTTTTTTTAATAGGCCTTTCCCACGAGTCGGTGTTGAATTTTTATAACACCAACTTTCAGTTAATGCAACACCACAAGTATTCATTAACTGAACTAGATGAGATGATACCATGGGAACGAGAGGTATACATCAACCTATTACTTCAACACTTAGAAGAGGAAAGGCTAAAGAACGAACAACGAAAAAATAATTAATATTCGTTATGTGTAAGTGATTCATAATAATAGAGGACACAAATTATGAGTGACGACAAAAAAATTAGTCAAGGTAATGTCGAGATAGATGTTGCTAAGTATACAGAGATGGTCTTGAAGTTAGACGAAGCACAGGACAAAATCAAAGAGATGGAGAAGTTATCTAAGGAATTGCAAGTTGCAACAGCAGCAGCAAAACCAAAAGAAAGGTTCTCTATTGGTGCATTGTTCAGAGATGAAAATGACATCAATGAAAAAGCAATCATAGGATTTGCCTCATTCTTTTTAATGGTCGTATTCGGAATGGCAGATTTAATTACTGCATTTTGGGATATGGACTTAAAAGTATCTGACACTATCTACACTTCATTTGTTGTAGTAACGTTAGGTGCGTTTGGAATATCAGAAGCAGGAAAAGCATTCGGAAAATAATTAAATGGCAGATGACAAGGACATAAAGAAGATTAACGATAGAATCACCAGTGTAACGACTGACATAGAAAAGACGTTACAACAAGGTGGTAGAGATATCGATAAGGGCATGAAGAGCGTTAACAAACGGTTTGGTGCTTCTATCGAAAAACTTAAAACTACTAACCAAGCACTATCTAAGATATCACTCGATTCTATCAATACTCAAAAGTCCACCTACTCAGGCGCTTTACAGGGAAACAAACTTTTAGGTTTGCAATCATCCCTTGCTGGTGTTATGGAAGGAACTCTCGATAAGTCATCTGAAGAATTTAAAAAGTTAGAGGACTCCTTTCCTGAAGTGGATTTGACGAAGTACGTCAACTCACATAAAAAATTCATGGAAGCAGCGGAAGAGAATGAGAACCTTGCATTCCGTGAACAGATGTTGAATGGTAAGAAACAAGCACTTCAAGATAGACAAGAACAACAAACAGAAACAATCCTTGGTAAGACAGAACAATATCAAACACTTCTTAACGAAACTGAAACAGCAAGACAAGATGCTGAAAAACTTGCTAAAGAGTATGCACTAACAGGTGCAGCTCAAACTGCCAAAGAATTAGGTGAAGCAAACAAAAGAAGAGATGAACTCGATAAGAAAGCAGAAGAAGTTAAGAAAAGAACTATGGAGTCTTTGGATTTAAGATTTGCTAAAGAGAAAGAAACTCTAGAGTTACAAGGCACTAAATTAGATGAGTTGAAACAAAAGAACCAAAAGATACTTGATAAACAACAAGCAGTTAAAGATGTAGAAGAAACTTTAATTGGCGACAAGATGGCAGAAATTTCAACGGATTCGGGTCGTCTTGGTCAATTCTCTGATGGTCTCAAAACACTCACAGGGTTTGACCTTGTCGGACTTGCGGATGATGTAGTTAAAAACATTGATGCTGTTGGTAAGATATTCGCTACAGAAGACCTATTCCAAAACTTGGTAATGAGTACTACGGGATTCTTTACCAGTATCGGTGATGGGTTGAAGAACGGATTGAAAGGACTTGATTCGTTACTAGGTTCGCCCTCTGCAATAATTTCAAAAGGTGTTAGTTCTATATCATCTACTCTTTCCGCTGGGTTTGATACTGCAAAAGGCGTAATTGCTAAAGGTCTTTCTGGCATATTGGGCGGCGTTAAACAAATGGGGATGTCATTAATACTTGCTGGTAAGTCGATGGTTACAGCTGCAGCTGCATCAATCAAATCAGGCATGGTATTCCTAATGGCTGGTGCAAGTGCAATGGGAATGGCAATACTAAATGCGGGCAGAGCAATGGCCACAGCAGCTGCTGGAATGCTTGCCTCTGTCATACCATTTATTGCAGCTGGTCTTGCATTTATTGGTGGTTTACTTTTGACTGCTGGTAGTATGTTATTGACTGCACTACCGTTCATTGCAATCGGTGTTGCTATACTTGCAGCTGGTGTGATACTCTACAATGCGTTTATGGCAATGTATGAGAATGTTGGATGGTTTAAAGGTATCATAGACACTGGAATATCATACCTCATGAACATAGGTCAAGCAATCTTTGATATCTTTGCTGGTATGTTTGATTTGGTTGTGGGACTATTTACAGGTGACTTTGATAGAGTCATGGAAGGTCTTACTGGTATGTTTGGTGGTCTATGGGATTTACTCATGGCACCGTTTAAAGCAATCGGTGACTTCTTTAAGAATGTATTCGACATAGACATCGGTAAGATGTTAAGAGATTTTGCTTCAAAGATATTACCCAATTGGTTGGTCAAAAAGATTTTCGGAAACGAGGCTGAGGCACCAATTACAGATGAACAGGCTGAATCTGTTGACTCTACTGGTGAAATGTCACCAGCGGCAACAGCGATGGCGACTGGATTGGAAGATACTAATACCCAAGAACTCATCAATGAAAGAAAGGCCCAAGAAGACCAAGCATACAATGCTGATATGCAGTTGAGACGAAGAGAAAGAAATATTGCTCAAGGTATGAAAGGTAATGTTACCGTAAATGGAGAAACTCTCGAAGGTGATGAGAAAAGAGAATACCTAGAAAATAAGGCTGATTCCGGCGGACTAGACTATATGGATACAAGCAGTGTCAAGACTGGTTTTGAAGGTATGACATCTGCAGAGATTGAAAAGACTAAGTTCAGTGCTGAACAAGAAGTAACAGACATTCAAGGTACCCTAGACCAAAGAAAAGACTATGCTAAGAGTAATATGGTAGCGACTGGTGAAGAAGACTTCTTTGGTGATATGGAATATGAAGAGACTGGTGACAGAGTTAAGACTGCTCGAGAAATGGAATTAGAATCAAAGACTGAATCGGAAAAGGCACCAATCAATACTGCAGTAACACAACAGAATAACAATCAAACTAATGTTACTAATAATGCAATATCTAGTATGCCTGTTGTTAATGATAATGATTCGTCTGCGAAATTAGGATACGCTGTTGCGTTCTAATCTAGGATATTTTGATTTACGTGGAATACGTTTTTTCTTATTAGGAATGGTTTGAGCTCGGAAGGGTGAATCCTTCTCAAACAGAACTTTGTGGTACCTCGTCTTTGGACGTTGTGGTCTCCTCAATTGTTTCATCTTTCTTCTCTACTTTCTTCTCTACTTTCTTTTTAGTAAAAATTGCGTCCCAACCAGCAGCATAAGCATCGTATGATTTCTTATCCTTCCCTCTAGTGTGGGAACCTTTACCACCTTCCCATGAACCATTATGAAGGTTGTAAGTTGTTTCTCCTTTCGGCCCTACCATATCTATCTCCCTAATCGAAAACCTTTTTGAGCAGCCCTCTTTGCGTTGATTTTTTTCCTACGCTTGATTGCCTGTTTTTGCTCATTCTTAATAGAACTAGGTTTTTCAAAGTGTTGCCTGTCTCTAACCTCTTGAACGATACCAGCACGTTCGCATGATTTCTTCCAACGTCTCAACATCTTATCAAATGGTTCTTCGTTAGACTTTCGTTTATCTGTTCTTGGTGTTACACTTGGCATAAAATTTCCGTTCGTTATTTAAAAAGATGTACAGTCGCCCCAATCAACTTTACAGCATCCCGCTCTGTACCGATAGTCCCGCTTTGACCCCGACTACCTTTCCCTTACTGAGTACCCCCATTCCTACGGTCTCAGTTAGTCTACACTTCGCATGGACACATGATATAGATGTGTAGACTCCCATTTATAAGTAGTTAACTAACTAATTAATCGTTAGCCAACTTCTTAAAGTAATCCATCGCATCATTCTCTTCTGAACTACTAGAAGACATTTCCGCTGATGAGATTACAGGTTCATCTGCAACCGTCTCTTTGTTAACGTTAGACCATGGCACTTCGTCCATATCTTCCGCAACTGACTCTGCAGTTGAATTACTCACTGAACCAGTTAGACCGAGAACTCTATCGAGTTTCTCTTTGAGTTCATCGTAAGACTTGAACTCTTCTGGCGCAATTATGCCTGATAATGAATGAGCAGATGAATATATAGTATTCAACTGTGCTTCATCTTCGAACAAAGCGGCAGGTGTATCAAACTCTGATTTGTCATAGTTCCAGTAACCGTCTACTTTTCTAATCTTAATCTTAAAGTTCGCACCTTCTCTTAGGTCGAAAGGATTAATTGCTTGTTCGTCTTCAAATGCTGGTGAGATAGCCTCTTTGAGTTGTTCAAAGATTTTCTTACCATATCTGTATTTGTATACTTTACCTTCGTTAGATGGATTTTTTGGGTCTGAAACAACATAAACATTTGACACATAGTGTAAACGTCTCTTCTGCTTTCTAGCAGTTTCTTTGTTTGCTTCAATCCCAGTATTCCATAACTGAGTATTGTATTCTGACACAGGGTCTTGTTTATTAAGTGTAGTCAAAGACTTCTCAATATACCAACCGCCTGGGCCTTGGAAACCGTGGTCAAAGTATGATACCCATGGCATCTCTTCTCCCTCGGGTGTGGGTAGAAAACGAACTACCGCAAAACCGTTACCTGTTTTATCAAGTTCGGGTTTCCACATCGTGTCGTCTGTGTAGGATTTTTTTGCACCTTCTGTAGGTGAAGCAGTTTCCATAGCTGCTCTTAGTTTATCTAATGATGCTGACATTGTATTCTCCTATTGTATTAACATTGTATTTGCATTGTATTAATCTATTATACGTCATCACTTGCAATAATACAAGAGGGTTTTTATAATAGACGATTTTATTTAGGCGTTTATGAACATACATCCAAAAGAATCTTTTTAAATTTCTTATGGTCTACACTTATAAACGTCTTGTACTTTCGTATCTTAGTATGGACATCGGGGTACACTACCTTCTCAGAGATTAGTCTCTCCCAATCTGTAGTGAACCCGATTATCTCATCCATGATACAAAGAGTTTCGAGTGAGACATTCTTTGCTAGATAGTCTCGTAATAACCAAGGATGCTGACCGTTCTTTACTTCTAGAACTTTTTGTATTGTTCTTTTACGTAACACATCTGACACTTCTGATTGAAACATATACGACAACTTCTGTTGACGTTTTCTCCAATCGGCGTAGACACGTTCTGCTTCTTCGTTTAACAAGTCTCCCGCCCAACTATCTTTCTGAGATAGATTGGCGATATAGAAGTCTTGTAGGTTATCTTTATAAATTTTGTGAAGTTTTCCAAAGTGAAACTTATCTTTCCGCTTTAGGAAAGAGTTGATATCACTTCGTACTTTTCCGTTGTATTTAATGAAGTCATAATCCTTAGAATTGAAGTGTAACTTAATTCCAAGGTACAACGTATATGCATCATATCCATCCCTAGATGTCATTAAGTAATAATCTTTTTCTCGGGGATATGGATTTCACCAGTAGCAGTGTTATATGCTTCTGTGACTTTGTCATTGGTTGCACACATAAAGATGTAGTCTTTCACAACCATTGTCTTAGGGTTCTCTTCACCTGTTACAGCAACTCCCCTAGCGAATCCCATTTGACCTTCTTGGTTTTGGATAATCATCCTAGGGTTAGATAGTACAACTGAAGTGTCGTCTTGCTGGAGTGTATCCAGTTTACCAACGTACTCACCTGTGGCAGTAACAATTGTTATTACCTCATTAATTAATTCTTTCATTTTAGTCCTCATAAAATTTCGTGATATTTGCCTGACTCACTTGGCCACGATTGATTAGGTTTAATTTTTGAGCCTCTGCTTCAAGTTTTTCTTTTAGCGGATTTGATAATAGTCTCTTAGCACTTTCGGGTTCAAGACTGTTTGTTTCGCACACTTTAATGATTGCTGACATTACATCACAACCTCTTCCACGTACAATTAGTTTTTCAACTTGTTCTGTAAAATTTTTCTTAGTAATCATCAGAACCTCAAGTTATATCTGTTATCGGGGTCAACCTCATCTACCTGTAATGGTAAACCAAAGAAGTGTTCTGCATCCCATGAATCATAGTTATTATCCCAAAACCAATCATGTCCTTCTTCTTCGACTGCTTCTAGAATTGAATCTTCATCTGCTTTACTACCTTCTGCAAGGTGAACATAAACATCACGTCCACACTCATCAAAAGACTCCACAAATTCATTCTCTTCGAATTCACATGGTTCCATATCACCAGTTGCACCTTCTGACATATATGCTTCTAAGGTTTCCTTCTCTTCTTCGTTAGTTACCTTGATGATATATGCACCACTTCTCCAAAGTGCTTCAATGACAACTCTATCTTCACTATCATTGTCCTTGAACACTTCACGTTCTGTATACGATTTTTTATACTTGGGATAAATCGTATATTCTTTTCCTACTTCAATTTGCATTTTAGTCTCCATACTCTAAGTTGTCTCTCCAATCTCTAACTATACTATAGTAAGCATAGTAAGTTGGACTAGTGTCATGAACACCAAGACCACCTTCTGCATAAGGTGTTGTTAGGTAATCTATGAGGTGGTCTGCAGTGTCTAACAGTTCTTCTGTTATGTCTTCCTCACTGTCAATTCCAAGATACTCTAATAGTGTATCATATGCACTATCGTATGCTTGAGACTCAACCCACTCATCACCTTTAGAGATTATCTTATTCCAATTGAAATCTCCTTCTAAATTAAATTCTTTCACTTCACTCATATTATACTCCGTATAAGTTAGTGTACTGTTTTCGTAAACTAACTAATTCATCAACGTGTTCATTTGGAAAACTCCCAAATGCCTGAACACCACCTGTTTGACCCTCTACTACAACAATAGCAAGAATCTCCTCAACTTCATAACCAGTCATCTCTTCAACCATCATAGCGTAAGCAGTCATCTGAATAAACCATGGTTTTGCCATGTATTCTTCTTTCCACTTACTTGATGTTTTGAAATCAATGATTGTAAGTTTATCTTCGAATAGACCAACACAATCCACTCTTCCCGCCATCTTAAGTGTATCGGAATACAGAGGCGCTTCTAGAGCGATCGGCTGGATTTCATCTAATAAGGGTAAAGCGGAATTGAACATCTGTTCTTGAAGAATGTTATCAAAGATAATTTCTTCTTCTTGTCTAAGATACTTTTCAAAGATGTCATGCATCTTAGTACCACGTTTTGTCGCCTGTGCGGTAATCTTATTCGCTTCTTGTTCACCAACTCTAGCTCTCCACAACTTTATATGTTCTTTGTTAAGAAGACCTGTTACAGTTGTGACACTTGGATACTTATTACCTTCGGGTGTTTCGTAAAGTCGCTTTCCGTCCACCGATTCGGCTTTCATATCGAGTAGTTCTAGTTCATGTAAATCTATCATAATATATACCTATTTTACTTCTTTCTGCTTTGAATGTCAATATGCTTTTTTATTGTTTCTCTTGTCTTAACTTCTTTAGCATCTTTTCTGTGATATCTTTCCCCAAGTGGAGTGTCGATATTTTTGGAGGCGATATTCTTAAGTACATCATTAAACCCATCGGGCGCTTTAACTCTGTCACCATGACCACCTACAATTCTAGGGGCGCATATTTGTTGTTTTAAGTGGGGGTTATCTTCTTTGAACTGGTCTAACTTAGTGTAAGACATGAAGTGTTCTGTCACTTCACCAGTTTCGGTATTTAAGAAATCGTATGTTGGCATATTATAAACTCATAAAAGTTGGTACGTCACGTTCTGTCCACTTTGCGAATTCCTTCTTGTAGACTGCATAGTATTTATGGTATGCATCGAGAGTCGATTCCATCTTCACATCGTCTGGCATACACTGAGGCGGTTCTGACCATTCACCTAGTGCAATCTTGTTTGGTAACTGATTAAGTAATACTCTAAGTTTAAAATCAGTTGCATGAATCTTTTTATATCTGTGAGTGTATTCGTCACACAGTGCAGTAAACATATCATATGCATACTGATACTGAATTGCATTCTCACGAACCCACCTAGTAGAGGGGTGATTGATATGGGATGCTTTATATAACACATCTTCCATGTTTGTATCATTCAGCGCCCATCTTTGGATTCTACGTCCACTAGATGCATCGGTATACTGAGTACCGTCTAGCATTCTATGTGCGGTAGATAGCATCTGAGCGTACTCGATAATCATCTTTACTACATGTTTATCACAATGTAGTGTTGCAGAGATTTCGGGGTCTTTGTCTAAGTAAAATAAATTCATAATTATTTGTAAAATATGTGTTCGTTAATAACCACAGTCTCGTTCAATGAGTCTGCCCAATATGGTAATGTCCAAGTTGCATGATAATGTGTTGCACCTTCTGTAATGTCACCATACTTAGATTGTATCACATCTCTTGCAATGTGCATAGAGGATAACCAAGTTACACTGTCTACTGGGTTGTCTGACTTACCATCACAATACCAACTGAATTGACAAGCGTTGATTTTAGGAACCATTTCACCTTTCCAATTTGTTCTCAACTTTGCTTGGTATACCACACCACAAACAGTATCGGGATAAGCATAATGTTCAACCCTGTTTAACACTACTTGCGATACAGCAATCTTACCAGCGAGTGGTTGATTACCTGCCTCAAAATAAATGTTCTGTGCCATGCAATAGATTTCTCCGTTGGGGTCTGACGCCTCAACCTTCATTGTCATAACACCACACAGGAAACCTAACAAGGCGCCTGATAAAAAACTTAAGTGTCTCATTTTCATTGTATTAACTCCGAACACTGTACATAAGGATTAGTTCTATTGAATGATTCTGATTGTGTACTAGTGTCATATGTCAAACAGAATTCGTCACCACCAACGGTGTATGAATATGTGTATTCTATTCCGTCAATTGTTTTTGCATACTGCAATTCATCACCAGCGTACAAATATGAGATGGTATTCTGAGCATCTTCTATATAATGTGATACACTATTGATGGAATTTAAAATATCTTGAGCGGTATTCAAGTCACCATTGTTAACTACAGAATTCGTATTGAAGTTGGCCATAGGGTTGCCAGGCCCAAAGGCAATAGAAAATCTATAGTCATGTGTGACCCAAAAAAGTTTACCTCTTTGATTGGTTTGCATTGACCTATAATAGTTTGGTTTGGAGAATTGCACTCTAGTAAAACTAGTATCTGATAGGATACCATTATCATAACCACTTGCAACTGTAGAATAAAGATGTACGTCATCCATTCCCATAATATTTGTTGCTTGATGGACTGTGGATGTTTCTACACTAGAAGCAGATACAGAGATATTACCAAATGACATGGGGATGATGTCTCCCTCATATGAATATAGGTTACCATCTTTGTCTGTTGTAATGCCACTATACAAACTTTCTGAGTAAGTCACTAAATCGTTGAACACTTGTGACTCTTCTATTTTATGATTTATATCAAAATCTAGTGTGGTGAAATTGCCACTCATAACATCTGACATGACTCCTTCACTAAAGACATACCTATAAGGTAAGTTAACAGTATCCTCTAAAATATCCTTAGCAGTTGTTACTGTTGATATGATGTCAACAATGTCCATCGCTAATTGTTGTTTTGCAACGTCCTCGGATTTAAAGAAGTCCTCATAGAAGAAATCTAAACTGATATTGTACATTTCTAAAAATGTATTGATGTACTGTTCTATTGATTGGACGATGTTCTCGCCTTGAGATATAGCACCTGTGCTACATGATTCATCAATTGGATAATCTGTTACCATCAAAGATGAAAAGAGGGGATTGATTAATGTTGTGAATGGAGTGATGTTAGTTCCGTTAGTAATGTCCCTCTCCAATACACTTGGCATCGCCATCATTTCGTATGCAGTGTCTACATATCCCCTATCAGAATCATAAGCACCTTCGGGTACCACAGACATCACTGGTCTTAATGATTTACAGTAGGATGAATAATCTGATATATTGTCATCTAGAAACTGTCCATTGAAATCACTTGGTGCATATTCTTCAGACTCCCTTGTTAGAAAGTAGTAATAATTATCTGGCGGGTCATATGTTCCAGTCTCAATACATCCTTGGGAATCGTAACTGGTGCAAATAGTAACAACAGGGTCTACACCCATCCAACTTGCTGATGCCTCACCTGTATCTTGAATACCATTGTAATTCCAATCAAGGAACACATTAGCACCTTCGATGTATCCATCAATAACCACAAACTGGTTAGTGACATCATCTAAAGTGGTTGTGGTAAAACCTGTGTAATAGGTTATGCCAGAAGGAGCGACTACAGGGGTTAAGACCCCAGCAGCTCCACCACCGCCTCCGCAACCAACTAATATGGTTAGGGATATTAAACTTAACAAATATTTCATGCTATACTCCATGTGTGACATGGTCGTATTCATCGGGGCAATTTTTCACCCCACAAGGACAACCTTCGCCCACCTCTTCGGGTGCCATGTCCATAGCATTGGTTGTTCCATAAGTTGCAAGATTCATCACATCATCTGCACTGAGCTTTCCACCAGTACTGGATGCAATAAGTTTTGCTTGTTCAAAAGTAAATGTCATAATGATTGTATCTCCTCACAAATTTTTTCGACTTGTTTCCACGTCTGATAACCAATAACATCTTGTGTTATAGGTGTATGGTAACATATCTGTAAATCTTCGTCAAGTACTGCGACTTCCCAAAGACCATCTTGACCACCGTAACTGAAATCATGTTTCACTACACTGGCACCGTACCCATTCTCAAACTTGAATTGAAGTGTAATGCCTCCAGCATACTCCGCTTCCATAGTTTTGTATTCCTTAAGCTGCATTAGCAATGTCCTCCGCCAAAATCGTTTCAATCAAATCAGTAGCTTCCCAAGAGTTACCGCCAACATTCCATATGCATTCTTCAACTGGAATGTAACCATACTTCCATGCATACACTGTAACATCAGCGTATTCCCAATCGTCCGCATGAGCACCTTCTTCCCAGTACTTAACTTTGAGACACCACTCACAAGAAACTTTCTCATTAGGGTCGGCATCTGTGAAGGTTGGTTTACCAAGTACATTACACAAAGTGTTGTAATCGGTTATGATGCTTCCCTTTAGTGATGTACCACCTACACTCTCTTCAAGTGTAAGGACTTCAAATTCTTTAATACTATACATTATACAGCCTCCGAATAAATTTCTTCCATAAACGGAGCATCAAGTTCTCCGTTAGCAACCTTACTATCGTGAATTGCATCTAACTCTTCAATGAGAGTTTCCGCATCACCACCCCACGTTGGGTGGTCGGGTGTGTTGAAAGGCGAATCAATCACTTCAATGTTAGTGATGTAATCAAACGAACCGTTCAATCCGTTGTACCTGTTCACGTGTTTCATCACGAGAGCAGCAACTGACGCCTCAGTAAGAGACGGCGCCTCATAATATGAGTGTTCGCCCTCACCATATGCGTTCTCCTCGAAGATACACTTCTCAACATGGAAACCAATCACGTACTCGGAACCGCCCTTGAACTTGTGAAAGTTCACACCGTACTCCTCAACATTTTGAGTAGTAACTACGTACCATCTTGCAGTACCGTCTAAAATTTGTTTATGTTTGATTCCCATAATATTTTCTCCTAAATTTATATTATACACATAGTGTAACAAAAAGTGAGGGGCTTTGTCAAATTAAGTAATCTGGCCCAAATATTCTGTGAGTAGAATATCCTTTTGCTATTTCATACCCATCGTACAAGTTACCTCTGGCAGAATTAAGAGCGGGTTGATTCCAACCCGATGCTTTTAACACATCACCAACTTGGAACTTATCGTTGCCCACATTGATGAACCCCCATACTGAACGAGGTTGACCATCCTCTACTGAATAAACACGAATGTATTTCTTTCCAATTGAAAAGTCGTGGGTTTTTACACCACGAGTGTGTTCCCACTTCTCGTGTATTGCAGTAGTAATATCTGCACATAAAGTCTCAACTAGTTCTACTAGTTCAATAGCTTTGGTTTCCGCAACATTTCTTTTTTCTAACTCGTTCATTTGTATCTCCTTTTTCAATCTATGTGTATAGTATATAAAAAAGTGAGGGGCTTTGTCAAATTTATTTTTTGTCCTGTAAGGACTGAGCATACTGGTGACGTGCCAGAGCTTGAAGTTGACCCTTAGTCATATCGGGATATTTACGTTTCAAATCTTTTCGCAAATTGAACATCTTAGATGAATCATCTACGAGCAACCAAGCGCCCACCAGTACGAATCCAAAGGCAAATAGTGCCAAGATTGAGAACATAAAATTAATTAAGTTTAAATTTTCCATAGTTTATTTTCCTATATGTTTAACGTCATCACGTGGGATGACTTGATAAGCACCTTTATTATAAGCGGGTGCGATTGTGAAGTTTTTAGACTCTTCTACCTTCCATGAATCGTCTACGTTTGTTTTCGGAAGACCAAGTGGAGCGGAAGGATATTCCTTAGTCTCTCGAACTGGTTTGGGTTCCACGAGTGGGGTATCCCAATTAAAATCTGACATCCTCTTTGTGCGAGTTCGCATAGATTTTGTCTTTCGTTTTTTGCCGTTCATACTGTATCGAAGTGAACCAGCGTAATGGCTTGTCATGCCCATAATATACTCCTAATAAAAAAATTCTGGCGGGATGGGTCTCAAACAAACATCGTATAATAAGTTGTAGATTTTGTTTTTATTGACCCTGTCCCTACCCGAGTGTCAAGCACCCCTATTTAAATCGGTAAAGAAGATATCCTCTTCTCTGTTCTTTCCTTAACATCATCTAATGTGTAATATAACCCACTAAACAATTGTTTACTACCGTTCTGCCAGTCAACAATGTATCGCTTGTAACCATTTAGACGGTCTTGGGTGATTACAACATCACCATAACTTGCAACTACTAATCGCATGCTGTTCCATTAAGATATTTCTTGACTGCAAGTCTTTCATTTTTACTTAAGTCATCAATTCCATTAAATTTTGACCATGTTGTACCAAAAGACATGAATTTGTTTGCAGCTGTCACAGCAGAGTTCCACAATGTTAGGGACTCTTCATCATCCTTTGGGAAAATAGTATTATTTTCACACTCTTGAATAATTTTGCGACCTAAATCGGTGTACGCTCGTTCATGTGGGGATAGTTCGTGTTGACTTTGTATCATTTTTTTCTCCTTTTGGTAAATACACAGTTAATTTATCTAACTAGTGTATTCTACTTAAAAGCGAGGGGCAATGTAAAGGGGTTTTTAAGAACTTTTTTGAATTTCATCGAGTTCGTCTAACTTCTTACGAAGAATTTCAACTCGATTGGGCCAGTAGATGTAGTCTTTATCGGAATCTTTCATAAGATTCTCCAAAAGAGGACGAATGAAATCGTCCATCTTAGCAATGGCGGTTGCGGATGCGACTGTTTTCTCAACAATCTTTGTATCGATGGATGCGAGTTCATCTGCATCAATAGCAGTGAACCCAAAATCGTTATATTCTATACTCATAGTACTATTTAGTGAATCTTTCCATGTCTCTGAGAGTTTCTTTATCACTTTGCACTTCGTTATAGTTTGCATGTGCTTGCATAGTCACTTCGGGAATCTCAATATCGGGATATGACGTTGCAAGGTACCAAATAGCATTGGAGATTGACTGATATGATAATGAAGGCAATTCATGATTGATTAAACCTAAATTCATAGTAGTAATCTTACACTTCTTATCTGAATTGTATGTGTAATTGTTAGACATGTGGTTGAGTGCCGCTTTTGCAGCTGCATACTTGTAACCTTTGGATATGTTTGGTTGTGAGGCACGTGAAGATATGTTGATGATAATCTTTTTCATATCATGTCGATATGCATTGAAAGATTTTTCCAGCAAGTCACACTGGTCAAATGGAGCGCCGAAAGCATTGTTGATAAACACATCGTATTCCTGCCATTCCCAATCTTCCCAAAGCATCAAATCTTCAATACGTGCTTCGTTAACGATATTCATCCCACCAGCAAATGGTGTAGAAGTAAAAGTGTCACTAATGTTTCTTGCTAAACCTGTACTACCTGTTATTAGGATTTTCATAATATTCCTTTACTAGGTCAAATGATTGTTTACCAAATAAACTCCCATCGACACTACACTTGTTACAAGGGGACATCTCTCTGTTCCCTTTCATTAATCTCTTACGAATCTTTGTCATCGGTTTACTAAACCACACTTCATGTAAGGACATGGTCAATAGATTACCTACGACATGTTCTCTACCCCAATCGTTAGAGCAGAACAACACATCACCATTCCAGTCTACAAACATTTTATAGAAAGGGTAGTGACATGGTTTACCTTTTAGATTCTCTACACTATCATCTTCGATACCAACCCAATCAACTACACCACTACGGTTGTTTAGTATCAGTCCGTGTTTCTCAAAGTCACCCCAATGCATTCTGTATCTGTATTGGTCTTCATGCACTCTTGCTTCTGCCATCATGTAATCAAAACCTTCCATTTGATGAATACCATCATACAGATTGATGTAGAGCAAATCCAATCCACTCTTGTACAAACCTGTGACATAATCTGAATCTAGTTTGTCGCCGTTAGTGTTACACTCTAGTGTTGCATAAGGTAAGTTAAACCTAAACACTCTTACGATTTCTATGAAGTCGGGGTTAAGTAAGTTCTCACCAAATCCACTAAAGGATATCTTACCGTTAAATCCATTGTCGGCAAGTTCTTCTGCAATCGTGGTTGCACCTTTAATGGTTAAGTGTAAGTTTCTATTGGGGAATACTTTAGGGTCATGTCTTGGGCAAAACACACATGTTCTGTTACAGAGTTCTGTGGTGTTAATCTCTACAGTAAGAATAGAGTCAAGTTCTGTTAGAGTGCCTTTCTTTCTCTGCCAGTGTTTCTGTTCTTGTCCTCTACGATGTTCGAGAAAATCATATTGGTCAACTGCTGTAATTGGGATGTTTCTATTTTCGGACACTTATTATTTCCTTGTGATTCTAAGGTGTCGTTCCACCCATTCACCATCTTCTTCATATTGTTCAATGTACTCATAATTTATTTCCTCTCCTTCTTGGAATGGACTAAAGTGTTTAGGAACTGCTAACCACTGGTCGTCCTCATGTATTGAAAGTATACAAGATGTCGGATTACCTTTTGACTTTGCTAAGAAGGTGCCGAGTCTTATATTATCTGTTCCTTGTCCTAGACCTAAGTCTAGTGATGAGATAAGCATAACATCGTCCTTAGTGTATAAGTACAGACCATCTATATCGTATCTCGTTCCTAGTTTAACTGTGTATTCTGTGGGTAAATTAAAACGTAAAACATCATCTTTGATATTCTCAAAGTGTTCTACATATTGATTACTTATTTGGCCGATCGCTACAGGTAAGACTACTGAGTCTCTAGAAGTAGCCACCGTCTCTGACATCTGTGGAATCATTTTCACCCTCATTGTCTGCACTTACGAACTCGCCAGTATCTTGCAATTTTGCAATTAAGGCATCAGTCTGTTCTTGGAAATCAAGAATCATCTTTGCCTTAGTGTCTTCTGTAGTCACATTAAATCCAGCATTAAATTTATCATTCAATACATCAGCAACTTCGACAATCTTTGCCTTTGTCATTCTGTTCAGTTCGTCTGAACTAGGAATAACAATTTCATCGTACTCTTCTTCTGCTTCTTCAGTTGCCTCGTCAATACGTTCTTGCATATCTGCGAGTAACTCTTCTTCGGTGTCAAACTGTTTTGCATCTAATGGTGCAGTCACTTGTTGTGTATCGGGCATTTGTGCTTTTATGTTTGGAGCATTTCCAGCAGTCACTGGGTCAACAAATGAATTGTTAAACTCTTCTTCGTCAATATCATCTTGAATTGCGAAGTCTATCTCTAGTTGTTCTTCTTCAGTAAAGTCTTCTTCAGTTACTGTTTCCTCTGTCCACTCTGCAAAGGACTTCTTAGTCTCTTCAACTTTTTCTACAAACTCTTTATCTTCTGAGATTGGTTCGTCTGTGAGTAGTTCCTCTGCGATAGCAACTTCATTAACTCTTTCAACTTCCTCAATAAATTCTTCTGTAGTTGTACCACTTGGTCTGAACTCATCAATCTGTGATTGTGTTGCAGTTACAGGATTCAATGCACGAGCAGCTGCAAATGCTGGTGAAGTTTTACCCGTTGGTTTTGGTGGTTCTACTGGTTGACGTTCTGCAAGTGGTTCACCTGTTACACTAGGTGCATTGCCTTTTACTTCAACTGGAGCAGGTGCGGTGTTCTTAACACGACTCTCGTAAATGTCTTTGAGAACTCTGAGTTCCTCTTCTGCCTTCTTCCTTGCAACTCTCTCATCTGCAAGTGCTTGCTGATGCAGAAGATTAATTTCATTTTCTTTGTTAGCACTCTGCAAGTATTCTTCTTGTTGAATTTCTTTAAGTCTTGCCTCAGCAATCTGAACAGTTGTATTAAAATCAATAATACCTTTTGTAAGTTCTTCACGAATTACAACTAACATGTCTAAGTCTTGTAAAGTGTATTGTCCTTTCGCTAGACCAGTTTCTAGAATACCACTAACTGCTTGTGCTGACTTCGGAGCGAGTTGTACCTTAAAGTCTTGGACTCTTTTTTGTATTTGTTGAGTTTCAGTTAAAACTTCGGGGGCCTGCTCTTGAGCAAACTGTGATGGGGGTTGATTTTGTTCTGCCATAATATATCCTTTTTGTGGGGGTTAACCCATGGGGCGGTGTGCGACTAGAAGTTTACATATTGAAGTTTGTCTTATAAACTTCTCTAGTTCTTTATGTATAGTCTCGAACCACATTAATATTTAGTTATCTTATGTCCTCGGGAAACGCATTTTTAGCGATTTCCTTCGTCACATTTTTGAAAGGCCAAGTACCGTCTTTGACTAAGTCAATCATTTTTGCTTCCATAGTTGGAATACCTTCTAACAGTTCAATCCACATTGTCTCTCTACGAGCAGGTGGCACTTGTTCTGTTACGAAATACTGAAACTTCTTGTGTTCAAACTTAAGTGCAGTTTCAGTGAGGTCGGATGCTGGAGCGCCATTTTCATTGTAAGGTGTTGTTCCTTCTGGCAACTTACTTTGAATGTCGTCTCTGTACACCCACATAAGGATTGGTTTAATTGATGCATTCCTCTCGTTGAATACTTTTAAACCCTGTACTGCAAGTTCGGGTTCTTTCTTTGCAACTATATCTGCTTGGCAAAAGATTTCATATGCATCCGCACTTGGAAGCAAGTCTTGTCTTTTTGTAATCAGTTTTAGTTTTGGTTTGTTGGGAGCGCCTGCTGGTCTTCCTCTTCCTCTTTTCTTTTCTTCTGTCATAATGTAAAATCCTCTACATGGTTAAGTAACTCATTTAATCTATGAGATACGAGATAGTTAAAAACTTTGCCCTTAACTATCGTGGTTTTGTCAAATTCGCTTAAGATAGATTCTTCAATGTGGTCGGGTATTAAATCCAAGTCAATTAAAGTTTGGTTTCTTAAGTAGTTACGATAGTATTTATCGTCCTTTTCAATGCTAATTCTGAGGTACTTTTCAAGTACTGGTTTTCTCAGTGGTGTTTGTCTGATACCCAAATCAAAGCAATCATCGTTAGATAGTATATTAGGAATACCATCTGACTTGTCGCCTCTTAGAATATGTTCCTTCAAGAACATACTAGGGTCTTCACAACGAATCATTTTGTTTAGATTAGGTGACCACTGTTTCACATCGTAATGGTGTAACTGTTGAAAGTCTTTATCGCCTGATACAATGAGTACAGGTTCTGTTGCATGTTTAACTAATATTGCAATGATGTCATCCGCTTCACACTTCTCTACGTACATATATCTGTAAGGAAAGTTATCTCTAATCTCTTCCTTTACTTTCTGTAGTGTTTCAAACAACATACCCCAATCCATATCAGATGCTTCACGTGTCTTCTTACGATTCGCTTTGTATAGTGGATAGAAGTCCTTTCTCCATGTATGGGAAGCATCCGTACAAAGAACAATCTCTCCGTACTCACGTGCATATTTCTTTTGATAGTTTCGTACTGAGTTTAGAATCATATGTCTTAACATATCTTCTGAAACTTCTCCACCATTCATTTTGAGTTGTGCCATTAGACCAGCAATGATGGTCTGTGTAAAGTCTATAAGTATCATTTAATCACTTTTAATAATAATGTATTTTTGGTAATGAGCGGGTTTCCGTCTTTCAACTTAGACCTAGGGATTTCATCAATGAAACCTTTCGCAATTATATTACCACCTTTAACTAGCCTATCAAGTAACTTGCTATCTGTCAAGGTCTTTTCTGAACATTTATCAAAATCAATAATCTTAGAACCTTTGACTTTGAGACCATACCCTTCGAAGGCAGTAAACTTTTTACTTGAAGTGTTATAAGTGTATAATCCTTTTGCTCTTATAATCTCTACTGGTTCGATGCTCTTGTAACTCTCCCACTGTTTTAAGTAAGGTAGTTTCTTAACCATCTGTTCGGGTGTTTGTGGTTTTCTTGGTTTACGAACTGGTTTGTATTCATCACAAAACTTTTGAATGTCTTCTTCAATTTTATCTAACCACTTAATAAACTTTTTCTTTTGAGCGGCGGTGAAGAAATCATACCCTTCATCTAATTGGTCATCACCTTCTTCATTCTTTAACTCTAAGGTCAACTCATTTGTAAGACCTTTCATGTAGGCGACAACCTTTCCACTATACTCTAGTTGTTGCAAGTACTTGTACATACTGAATGAGTTCTTACCATTCTCTAGGTATTTGTCGATTTGAAATTCTACTTCATCAAAAGCATCTAGTGCTTTCATTCGCATTCTTTCTTGTACAGATATTTTATTTGTTTGTGTCATAATAAAAAGTATACTATTAAGTAATATGCATTGTCAAGTGATTAATCTGAAATATCTTTGCCTTTGTTTGTTAACATGAATTTTCTTGAACAATTAATCATAACATTTGCACGAGCCATAAAGTCTCGGTTTATGAGAAGGGGGATACTACCTCTTGAATCCAATGACACTTCAGTGTCTTTGTATACAGTGTTTAGAAACTCTATGTCCATTAACACTACTGGTCTTGTCTCAGCAGGTTTTTGTAATGTAACACTTCTATGTAATGGTTTAGTGTGTGTCTCACCATTTAGTTTCCATGTGACTTTCTTGTTTTTGATTTCCACATCTTCTGCATGTAAAGAACATACTGAAGTAGAGTTTCCTGTATCTAACTTACCAGTCATTTCTTGACCGTCAACTATAAAGGACTCTAACACTCCACACTGTTTAGGTTCCTTCCTCCACATGTCTCTGTCAAAGTAAAGTTTAAGAACCATTTTAGTAATGTCTTCTTCGATTGCTTCAGAGATTGCTTTACTACCAGCACTATGATTGACTTCAAGAATGTACGGTGTGTCCTTCTCTCTGTTCTTAGCAGGAATGTAATCCACTCCAACCCATTGACCGTTCACACCTTTTGCAGCCTTAAGACATTCTTGTTTTTCCAATTCAGTCATTTTAATCAACTCAACTGTTGCACCTTGTGATGCATTACTTCTGAAGTCGTCTGTAATCTTATTACGTTTCATTGCACCAACAATTTCTTGGTTCACTATCACGCACCTTACGTCATAGTCGGACTCAATGTATTCTTGTAATAGGATATCAGTGTAAGGGTCAATCTTATAAATCAAACTAATCTGCGATTGTAAACTTCTTTCAGTTTCAATTAACAGAACACCAACACCCTTAGAACCACTAAGTGTTTTAAGTACCATTGGAAATTTATTGTCTAGTGCTTCATGGGCAGCATCAACTGCCTCGGGTGTATCATTTGGAATCAGTACAGTCTTAGGTTGGTTCATACCAATCTCTTGTAGTCTTAGATAAGTTCTAAACTTATCACAACACACTTCGATACACTCACGTGTGTTATTACATGGGATACCGTATCTCTCAATCTGCGATATCAAATCCATGTAGGAATCTTTCTTAGTCACGTCTCCACGTATGAAAACGATTGTATCCTCGTCTAATTCAAAACCCTTGTCGTCACCTTCGTTATGAATTGTAATCTTACCATCGTCTTCTCTGATAATGTAAGCACCATTGATTCTACAGTTGTAGCATTCTATTCCTAACTTCTCTGCCTTGGATACTAGTTTTGCAGAAGTGCCATCCCGAGCAATTTTCTTAGGACGCTCAACAAGGACTACCAAACGATATGGTTTCTTATTATTATCCTCATCTCTTGCTTCTGTTATTTCGTTAAATGATTTCATCTTTTTCTCTATGTAAATCCACAAAGTGTTCTGCATCAATCACTACTAATGGTTTACTTCTATTTCTTTTTATGACCACTAGTGGTTCATACCCTTTACAATTTTCTGAAGCTTGTTCATATGCTTTCCATACGTTTACTGCTTCTTGGTTCTTACACTCAATACTGTATGGGAACTTCTCTCGTGACTCACGTCCCATTATAATATCTTCCCCTTGTGAACCCATAGGTCTAGACTCTATATCTTCTTCATGAAGGTCTAGTGTATCCACCATTAACTTTGCAAACCACTGTTGTAGTTTTCTTCCTTTAGCTTTTGCTGATGATGTCTTCATTAAATGTAATACTCACTCCACAACCACAACTGGCTTGTTCATTTGGATTCTGAAACGTAAACGTTTCATTCAATCCTTGTTTTTCATAATCTAATGTCATTCCATTTAAAAATGGTTGACTCATTGTATCTATCAAAAATTTAAACTTACCGTAATCTATTTCTAGGTCACCGTCTTTATATTCGTCTCTGATAAAGACATATTCGTATCCGCTACATCCACCGCCAGTAACTCCGAGTCTAACTTTGTCAACTTGTTTCTCGATAAGTTTTTGTATGGCAATATCCGTTACTTCAATCATTAAAATATTTAGGCTATCTCGCTCTTATTCGCCTTAATAATTTCACTCATGTTTTTATGATGTAATGATTCATAAGGAATATGAATGTCTTGGTCTTCGGGAACGTATAAGAAATTAATCTCTGACTTGTTACAAGTATTGATTGCATCCTCAATAGTTTCAACTAATGGTTCACCACCTAAGTTAAATGAAGTGTTAAAGATAATTGGTACACCAGTCGCTTCATACATCTTCTCAATAAGGTCATAGTAGTTCTTGTTCTGTTCACGTGTAACAGTTTGAATTCTACATGTACCATCTGCATGTACTAGTGTTGGAATGTCTTTGTATGCTTTGTCTTTTGCTTTGATAGCGAATGACATCCATGGGGATTCCTGTAATTGCAACATCTCAAAATACTCTTCAGCATGTTCTAACATGATGCTTCCAGCGAAAGGTCGATAGTACTCACGCCTCTTGACGTTGTTGACGATTTGTTTTGCTTCGGGATGTCTAGGGTCAAATAGAATAGACCTGTTGCCTAGAGCACGTGGGCCCCATTCTGATTCACCTTGGAAGATGGCGACAATTTGTGCCTTGCCGACTATAAGGTCGATGACCTCATCTAAATCTCTAATAATTGCTGTCTTCATAATTAATCCTCTATTACTGTTTCTAATTCGGCAGTAGCATCGCCCAATCCGTCATTTGTTACTAATCCTAACTTCTCGTGTCTCAAGTGTTCTTCTAACCACAGAGCAGCACCTGTTGCTGTACCACCATCATGTGGGATAGGGTCGACAAAGATTTGATAGTCGGGATACTTTTCTAAGTACTTGTAATTGTTTGTACAGTTTAAAGAATACCCACCACTTAACACTATGTTCTTACACTTTGGGAACATCTCTATTGCTTTGTCAATTAGTTTACATGACTCCGTAAACGAAGTCTGTTCAACTAGTTGTGCAACTGAATATTTGTTGTGTACGTTAAACGTAGCATCTGTTGGTGAGTACGATGCCATACCCATAACTTTACCAGCAGCACGTCCTTCTTCATCTGTTCCAAGAGCGGCACTGATATTACTAAAGTTCATACCACTAGATGGTTTAGATGTGAGAACATACTCTACTGCAGATGAATTTAAATTATCATCCTTCTTATTGATTGTCTTATCTTCTATAGTCCAAGTAGACTGTGACATCTCGTTTGGGAAATAGTGTGTTTGCAAATCATCCATCATTCTAATGTTAGATAATTTCTGCCATTTAAGTTCACCCATTCTTGATGGGTCACTATAATAAATTGATTCGATTTCTTGATAGCCTGGATATTCAGAATACAATGGTTGACCACCACCGCCATCCCAAACTATAGTGATAGCACCTTTACCTTTGTCAAAGAAAGGTGAAAGAGCATATCCATTATATGCATGATATAGATGATGATGTTCTCTTACAAAGTAACAAGCACGATTATCAAGTTGATGTCCACGAATTTGGTCTATGACATCATCATCTGCATTTTCGTTTTCATGTCTAAAGTCAATTGCTTTTTTACCCCACTTCTCTTGCAACTCTTCTAGACGTGATGTACCCAATGGGGAATTTTGTAAGTCTTGCAAAAATTCTCTTGTCTTCAATCTATCTAATTGAATAGAGTGTTTGCCGGAAGGGTGTTTTTTATCGGGGGTGATTGTAACAGTACACTGTCGTCTATCAAAAGAGGCGAATATAATTTCATCCCAGTCATGGACATCTCCAGCACGAACATCTATACTATCGTACAGACACGTCTCATCATTGTCGGGGTCGAAATCGGGACACCAGTACTTATCTCTGCGGTATCTTGCCTCATCAAACGAACCAGTTACCTTAGGCCCTTCCACGGTACCAACAGCGGCATCGTGTGAAATATTAATTCCAAGTATTTTTTTCATTATTAATCCTGTTGTTATTTGTCTAGTTCACTTCCGTATAGTGCTTCTAAACTTTCAATTGTTAAAACTTCCGAGTCTAGTAAGTCTTGTAACATTTTTTGTCTACCACTGTGTTCGCCACTTTTGTAACTGAAAAACACACATGATGCAATAAACACTATGTGTACAAGTATTAATTCTGTTCCCATTTTATTTCTCCTTAAAGAATTCTTCGATATGTCTACCAGCGAGTATTACGATGGATGACCATACAAAGAGATTAACTAACACAGACATGATTGTCCATGGTAGTGTAAAGATAGTTGTCAATAGTTCCATAATTAAAGTCCTAGCATTGCTCTTGTTAGATTATTTATAAGGAACAAAAGGCCCACTCCATTTAATAAAATCAATGCCCTATCTTTCCAAAGCACTGACACTATTAACCATAGAAAAATACCAACAATGGAAAGACTCAAATCATACATTTGTAATTCGGGTATTCCACGGATTGACATTGCAACTAATACAAAAGCAGATGCAACCCACTTCACATACCAATCAATGGTATACTTAGGGGTTGCACTTTTAAATATTCGTTTTGAATTCTGAAGTTCTTCTTCGTTGAATTCAACCATTATCTTATCTCCAGTCTGGGCCAACACCCCATACTACTAGGGAACTACGTGAACCTCTAGTAACAGGTGTAACACAATGTCTAAGGAATGATGGGAAGAATATTACTGTTCCCTTTTGTCTCATTGCCTCTGCCATGTGTGGGTCTTCTACCATACGAGCATCATCACCAACTAACAAGTCCCCACCTTCATATTCACTAGGGTCTGTTAACTGAATACTTGCACTCAGTTTGCGGTCATGACGTGTACCCATACCACCTAGGTATGAATCAATGTGCCAGTTATAGTGTTGGTCAGCACCACCTTCGACATAATCGTAACGAGTGTACTGTGGTATTTCAATGTTTTCCAAATCAAATCCAAAGGTATACATGTTTGTCATTTTCATTTGGTGTAACACTTCATTAAACATTTGATTAGAATAATCACATGATACATCCAACCAACCAGTTGTACAGTTTCTTATTTCTTCGTTGATACGTCCTCGTTCTTCTTCTCCTTGTTGGTATCCGACACTTCCTTGTCCGATTGATGGATGCTTCTCCATGTACGAAACAAGTTCATCACACCACTCTGGCGAAAAAACATTATTAATGATTTCGATATCTCTAACTCTGGCGGGTGGTTGATTTGGTCTTTCTTCTTCTGCCACTTGTCTAGTTGACTCAACTTCATTAACAATCTTGGGTTCTTGATATTGTGTCGATTGCGGTTCTTCATTTTGTGAACCTCCAATAGATACAACGTTAGGGTTTGGTATATTAAATCTCATAATATTCTCCTAGTTATATTTTAATAAGAAAAGAACCGTCACTAAATTTCTGCTTCGTCTTTTCGGGAAACGTCTCGTCAACAGCGGAGACAACGCCAGGCCATTCATTTGTATAATCATGACCACCAATAAAAGATGTAGTATCTTTTTTAAGTTTGTTAAAGTAATTATTTATATCTGCTTTAACACCTTCGTAAGAATGGTCACCATCAATATAAATAAAATCTATTGAATTATTATAAAAAATACTATGTACGGTTTTACTGTCACCCGTTAAGTATTTAATATTATTAAAAATATTTGTATCGTATGCACGTTGTTTAAATGCAATATCGATTGTTGTTATCTGTTTAAATAAACCACTCATGGCAAAGAGTGCTGTACTCTCACCACGGTTAGTTCCTATCTCAATCATAGATGCATTCTGTACACCTTGATGTTTAAGTGAAATAATTAAATCAATTAAACCAAACCAGTGGGTATTAAAACCCGCCTCACTAATCCAATCAGCAGGCGGATTCCAACGTTGACTTGTTAAATTACTATTCTGCATCTGACTCTTTTACAAAAATACCATCAATCATTTTACCTTTACGGTCTTTAATATCAGAGTATGCAACTTCAAGACAATGACGTAAAGATAACCCATTACGTTCGGCAATATTAATTAACACTACCATGATGTCACCAATGTCATCTGCAACGTCACGTTCTTTACAAACGTTATCAGATAGTTCACCCACCTCTTGAATGAGTTTACACACTTGGTCTTTATCCGTAGCACCATCAATAAGGTTTCTATCGTAGTGCCAGTTTTTAATTTTATTGACAAGTTTTTCAATTGTCTCTCCAGCGGATTGTCGTTCAAGACGTTCGAGTGTTGCTTTCTTGGTGTAGGTCATAACTTCCATAATTACTTCTCCAGTTTAAATTGTTCGCAATATTCGAGGAATGCTTTTGCACTCATGTTTGATTTTTGTCTGTTAACACTTCGGGAACACACTACAAGGTTAGAGTATTCAGTCTTACCACCTTGCGACTTTGCAACATAGTGGTCACCCTCTGCATTATCTATGTCAAGAGGCAGACCCGTGTAATAATCAACACCACCCTGTTCCTCTAGTTTCTTGATTATCCACTCCTTTGGAAAAGAAGCATCATCGGTAAAGGTCACCCCATACTCAACAGGGTCGGACTTATCAAGAATAGATTTAATCGTCATGATTGCATTCTTGTTGTAACCACCAAAGAGTTCCAGTGCCGGTGGCATAGGATTGCCGTTGTAGGTCGTTTCGTCTCTGAAGAGTGCTTTGTCTTTGTCACTCCATTCTTCCATGACACTAATAAACTTATTTGCAAAGACGGACTTGGTGACACTTGCCTTTGAATTTAATCTCCCAGTAATGTCCATGTAATACAACGCCATCATGTGAGTAAACATTGCAGTCAAACGATTTTTCTTTGCACTGGGTACACTCTGTACCAGTTCCTTGGTAACAGACAATAACTTGTCCATGAACTTCTTATCCGTAAACTTCTCCGCATAAGCACCCGTACCCGTAGTCACTTCTTTGACCCACTTAGAGTGTGCTTGTTGCGAGATGCCATCCGTCCAGTCATGTGACGAATAAGATAGGTATGCAAGTTGCGAGACCCACTGGTCTACTTCCATTCTTGCATTGAGTTTAAAGTTCTTGGAGAAATGAGATAACGTCTCCTTACCTTTAGAGTCGATTGCACGTGTGAACAAGGGATTAAACTTGAACGTCTGTGGCAACCCCTTAGGCGTAGTCCTAGAGGTATCCCTTACGTACTCGGGGAACTCACCTAGGTATGCATTACGCTTCTCTTGTGGTTTCATATCGTTTGTATTGTTCAATACATCAACAAACATCTCTGAGATTTGCTCTTTCTTGAGATTCATATACCACACAGCGTCAACTGAGTGGTTTAATATGAACTGTTGCATGTCAACGTCTAACTGATTAAAGTATAGACCACCCAACTTCACACCATTGATTGTTAAATTCGGTGCAAGTGGGAATTCGTTATTGGAAAAGTCTAGTAGACTGGAGAAACGCTGTTGGCCATCCATCAATTCAAGTGCGATGACCTTACCATCCTCATCAAACTTGACAAGAATGTGTATTTGAGGAATCCTCTTAAAGGAATCCTCTAAAACAGTTTGGAGTATACCCTGCTTGAAGGGTATTGTTGCAACCCTTTCCCTCTGATAGGAACGGTTACCTAAAACAAACAGAGAACTGACGTAGGTAAAACCAAACGAAACCTCTATTTCGCCTTTTGCAGAAAAGGCACTCCCCTCTTTTTGTTGGTTTAGGGATTCCAAGGTCGATTTTAAAGTATCGAGACCATCACTTGTACTAATATAAGACATATTCGTCTCCTTAAATGTGAATCTGATTTATTGTGAAGGTGCCTTATGAGTCACCAGTGTAATAAAACCAGTTTCGGTTAATATAATACCATTATACATGGTATACCCTACTACGTCTAGGGGTTTTTTTTCAATACACGTAGATTATTTCGAGTGCCGACAAGATAAACTGTATCACCACTACTAAAATTAAATGCAGATGTCTTCTGCTGTATAATAGACTTAACACCGATGCCTGGCACGTCAACAATTAACTGTACACCATCCACGGTATTGCGAGATTTATTCACCTCACGTCCAATCTTAGACCCTACGAGTCCGCCTGCGAGTGTACCAAGGACTTCCTCTGACTCACCCTTACCTTTCATACTCTCACGTGCTAGATAACCGCCTATGAGACCACCATAGAGAGAATATCCCTCTTCATCTTTCTTAATCACAACAGAATATACAGAGACAACAGTCCCTTGATAGACATTCTCCTGTATTCTCACGTCTCCGAATCTATTATCATCGGGTCGGAGTTGGTCTTTTGCTTCTACTAGTGTAGATTGCAATACAAAATAGGTAATAAGGATAGCAAGTCCTAAGTGTGTTCCAGTAATTTTCATAAAATCCTCTCAATCTTTATTTTTGGCCAGAGAATTTTTTTCTCTGAAGTGTTTTAAAACCCTTAAAGTAAATCTAGTGGGGCGCATGACCCGACTTCGAATCTCTCTAGGAGTCCCACAGCACTGTTTTGCGTTAGCCTGTGAGCGCCACTAAGGCGTTTCATAGTCCCCTACACACGCAATCGCTTAGAGAGCAGCTCAGACGCTCAGAGACACACAGAATGTACTTCTCCTATCGCCATTTAAGGCGCTCTGAGAGCCCTACAGCTATTGCGTTGTAGAGCAGCGGGCTTCTCATCCCGCTATGCATGTTCGGACATGACCCTCTGAGACTTCACATAGGTACATAATAAAAGAATAACTCTCAGATTAACTTCTTTTTTCCCTGTTACACAGTAATTATACCATTAATGGAAGGTCTTGGCAACCCCATTTATGACAATTTGTTCAATTTCTATCTGACCGATGACCTCAATACCGAGACGTGCTTTGACCATCTCCATGGCTTTCTCCCACGACTCATTGATATTCTTAGGTGCCGATGCAAGAAGCATCTCCTGTTTGGTTAGATTAATCTCCACTCCCATACCTGTTGCGATGTGAGTACCGATGAGTCCGTGACCATCTTTCTTTATCATAACACTTCTCCTAGGATGATTAATACCATAAGACATAGTAGGGGTTGAAGGAAGTCCGCATCAAGCAGACCGTTATTTCTTAATTTCTTTATCATGTAGCCATTATACGAAAAAGTGATGGCCATTGTCAAGTTTTATATATCTTATCTGATATACTTTCTACGTTATATGACTTATTCCTATCATATAAGATATGGCGCCTCTGAAACCCTTATAGGCAAGGCATCTCAGAAGAAAGGGTTTACACTTTCCAAGTTACACATAAAGAAGGGAACAAAGGCGTGTTGAGGGTCTTTGAATCCACCCATACCAACCTCATCAAACCCATAGAGGACAATACCGTCTTCGATAGGGTCACTGTTCGCCTCGAATTCAACCATCTCATGTAGGTGGGGGATAGAACCTTGGTAGGTGTTAATGTCAATGTACTGAATCATGTGTGTGTCTCCGTAGTTGATGAATACAGTATAGAGGAAAGTGAGGGGCATTGTCAAGTCTTTTTGCGTGGGAGCGCCTTGCCTTATCACGTTTGTGGGTCGCTGTCAACATGCTCTCATGCTTGACTCTCCGCTAAAAATAGGTTTTGTATCCCCGAACAGCACCACCAAAACCCACTTTATTCCACATTCTCCCATCGTACTCAAATACGAATATAATTACACACTTCTGCACACTACTACACACATTATATTCATACTCTGATTCCGCTCTAAACAATTATATTCAAAACCCACTATACAAAGGCATCTCAGCGTGTTATACTAAGGTATGAACAAAGAAACTCGAAGATATCACAAAGAAACCTTTACTACAGTCTTTACTGGTCTATTGATTAACTATCCTCTGAATCTAATCGGATTGTTTATCTGTATTGATGTTATAGGGATGACTTCTGCGTTTACTATCGGCACAACGATTACTGCGTTCATGACCATAGTAGCGTATCTACGTGTCTTTACGATTAGACGTTACTTCGGGAAACGTCAACAAACCTCTTAGTATTACTGAATCCTTTTTCTATCGTATCCCATCCTTTGGTGTAATCTCTGAAATAGATATCCATGGCCAGCGAGTAGCGTGGTGTACGGTATACGTTGGTCTTGACTTCATGTCTGTGGTATGCACCTACTATGTGTAAGTCTCCCTTAATATTGAGCGTTTGTTTGGTATCTTCGTAATGAGTGTATGAGGGTTCTACTCCGTCTAGGAATATATTGGTTGCGACCATTGGGACAAGTTGTGTTTTGGCTCGTTCCTGTGGTGTGGTATCTTTGTGAAAGTCGGATAGGGGTTCTTTGTCTTCTTCGTGGTGTTGGTGTGGAGTGATGTGTTCACCTTGTCTTAATATGTTACCCCAACATTGAAGTGTGAGATTGTTTATATCTTTGAATAGGTCTAGCCCGAGCAGGCGTTGTGGTATATTCAACGGACGTATGTCGGGATGGGTTAACCAATTATAGACTACGTGTTGTTTTGTTAAAGGTGGGTAATTGGAATCGTTCCATTCGGGATTGGGTAGTCTCAGTACGTCTCTTTCTGAACGTTTAAGTACCCTAGCAATGTGTTCGGATTCCTCTATAGAGAGGAACCCTTGCACGACATCGTGTGATGTATTAGTGTAGTTTACAGGAACCACAACAAAAGATACCAGTCATCTTTTGGATTCATATTGTTTTCTGTATTGTCGAGGTATAGGAATTTGACCTGTTTTGTTACGTCCCTATACTCATGATTCCATTCGAGGAATGGTGCTTCTTCTTCACCACCATGTCCTGTCCATGCATCGGGGAAATAAGGTCTTACACTGGTTTCCCACTGAGTGTTTAACTCATCGGTCTTTTCTTTATTCCCTACGTAATAAGGAGAGAATGCGCCTGGTTCTGTTGGTAACAATACTCCTTTGAAGTTTGTTGATAGGAACTCTGCGAATGATGTGGATTGTGCCGCTACTGGGTCTTCTTCAAATTTACGACAAAGATGCGAACAGTCACTACCATTGAATGATACGTACCAGTCCTCATATCCTAAGTCTTCTGTATCCCACCACTTAGTCACAAGTTGTAAAAACGGAAGCATGTCGTTCTTGATTTTCATACCAAGTTCCAAGTCCATATCGGGGATGAAGTCTAGTGCTTCTCTATGGTCACCAGCAGGTGGGAATCCAGCAATCACCCTAGTCTGACATAAATCAAGTGGGTGTAACATTGCATCCCATAAAATGATTTTGTCATGTGGGTCGAATCCGTTAGTCGAATCCATGAATTGCAACATATTGAATCGAACATCCGTGATGGACTCGTTCTCTACGTAATCAATGATTTTGATATCTTCATGCAATCCCGTAGCATCGTCCGTAAGACAATGAAGGTTGATGATTTGGTTTGGTGCGGTCATCGTAAAGATTCTCTTACGTGACATTTCGAGGTGTAATCTGTTGATATCCTCAGTTGTGCAAGAATCACCAATTTTTGAGGTGATAATTTGAATTGCCATTATATATTTCTCCTGTAAAATAATATAGTTCGTTAGTTACCTAATTTATATAGGTAATCCCATATACCCATTATAATGGGCACATGGGATAATTGTCAAGTGGTTATTTAAATGAATTCTCGATAACTCTACTGAGTGTACCTGATTTCATAAAATCATTAAATTTGTCTGCTTGTGTCCTAAGATACGAGGCAGACAATGATGTGTAATAATACATTTTCGTCTCCTGTTATGTTTGAAACTATCCGACAACTGCACTTCCCATATAGGTACTTAGTCTTGTGTCTTAAGTGTTTCAGTAATGTTACAACATTGTAACATTATTATATAGGCGATTAGAGTTTGACCAATATCGCAATCAATAATATGTTGGTTAAGAATATCTCTGCAGCTAATATAGTGTGATACCACACCCATCTCGATTGATAGATTTTATTAACTGTGAAAGTTTCCTTCATTTCCTTTAGCATGTTGCCTCACTAAGCATATACGGTCAAACTCATCCAACTGAACGGTGAGTGTTTCACCTACCACCAGTTTTGTTTGTTCCGTGGTTAACATTTCATCCTTATGTCTATCGGTGAAACATATACCATTCTCATTCACTTCAAACATATAATCTGCGTACAACATTGTACTCTTCCTCTTCTTGTCATGGTGGAGCTAGAGGGAATCGAACCCACGACCTACTGGTTGCAAACCAGTCGCTCTCCCTACTGAGCTATAGCCCCTTGTCGAAAATCCCATTGTAGAATGCATCCATCTTCATGGGTTTTTCGGTGTACACACATGCATATAGACCTCTTGGTTCATCTGTCATGTTAGGTGTACTCTCGTGATATGTATCACCTTTGATGGCAACAATGTCTCCAGCATTAAACTTATAATTCAGTTCAGTGTCTTTGACTTGAAGTCCACCATTCCTAAAGTTCATGTCATCTAATATCCATGAACAGTTTACAGTATGTATTGCATTATTAGCATTACTCCCGTATTGATTATCGTAATGGGGTTCAAATGCGAAATCATCATCGATTCCCTTACCCATCTTATAGACCATTTGGTCATTGAACAGATGTGGTAAATCTGTTCCTAGTAGTGTGATTGCAATCTCTCTCATAAAAGGTGCCTTATAACATTTCTCTAGTTTCTGTTCGTACATCATAGCACATGCTATTCCGTCCCAGTGTACCTCTGGCCCATAATAACATGGTTTTCCTTTCATGTTATTGTCCAGCATCCATTGTCTGAGTGCAAGTCCTTCCTTACGTGCGATAGACAGCAAATCAGACGGTATAACAGAAGGTAGATGTACCCACCCCCATTCGTTATAGTGTTTGAGTTGTTCCTTCGATATCAAAGTGCAACTGGTTTAGGGACGAACTCAATCTTTTTGCCACCCTGTCCCATTCTACGGACTAACTCATTCTTTATCTTTTGTTTGAGTCTTCCTGTAGTGTTGGAATTGTTGTATTTCTCTATCAAGACTGAAGTACTCTGAGTTTTCATGTACTCGTGTTTGATGGTAGATTTACCAGTATTCCTATCTTTGATGGTTTGTGATTTGCCGAATTTAACTGGTGGCATTCCTTTTCTCCTCATGATATTTTAGACTGCATTCTGCACCGCAAAACACATGTCTAGTGTCCATAGTGTGATACTTTATATCCTCATGATTGATGGATACTCCGCACACACTACATGGATACGTGTTAGTCATTTATAATGACGCTATTAAATTTCTTTCTACCCTCTTGTTCTGTAGTAGAATCTTCCTCTAACCGAGCAATACGGTCTTCATTTGTCTCAGGCAGTCTATCGGAATCTTCATCCATACTGACATATCCTGTTGGCATTTCTGTTCCACCATGTTCTACTTCTTGTTCGGGATTAGTGAACCACACACATAATGAGAATCTCTCACCCATGATAACAGGGTTAACACCATGGAATCTATTCACACAATTATTGAACACAATCATACTACCAGTATATGGTTTGATGACGTGGTCGTCAATCATGAAATCACCACCTCTAAAGTCGTCATTCAATGGTACTACGAGGGTTGCTGTATCAGCACTATCTGCATCATCTTGATGCATCGGCATAGCAGTATTAGCAGGATAACCAATAATACTCATATATGTGATTTCATCTAAATCATGTGTAAGGGGTAGTAATGGTCTAATCACTTCCTCAACCATTTCGAAGTGTGGATTGCTCTCACCGATAGAATAGATATCCCTATTCATATGGTCAACATACTTCAGTCTATCGTTCTCTTCCTCATTAACACATTCAACTATGTTTTTGTTCGACTCAACTGGATATGTTATTTCTGTGTATTCTGCGAGTTCCCACATCTTGATGAACTCCTCACATATATCGGGGTCGATTACTCCATGTCCTATGTATAGGAATGATGAGTTTAAATTTTGTGCTTCTACAAATTCTTCTGACATTTTTCTTTACCTTTAATTATCTGTTACTATTACGTGGGTGGAGAAATTGTACTTGACTTATTCTCCATTTATCTCCAGTGTATTTAGTGTAGTCATCAATCCATGCTCCATGCAATCTATTGCCAGGGAACATGACACATCTATTGAACTTAGCAGGAATCATGTGTGCTACCTCAAATTGGTCTTCTACTGGGAATAGGAGACTATGTCTCTCATCGTTAGTAATCCACTCACCATTGTATACTGCAGTCCCACCACTTTCTTCTTTATCCATATACCATAACACATTGATGGTAGATGCTTCATCTGTTTGAGTTAATGGCGAATCAACGTGTGGGTAGTGTTGCATCTTATTATCAAAACACTCAATGGTTTGAAATATATTCCATTCGAATGCTTGTGCAGTTTCGTATCCTTTTTTCCACCATACATTACCACATATTTGACTGAGTCTTTCTATGTTCATCTCCCACATTCTTGTTGGATGTGAGATTGCTAGTGTGTTTCTACAATCATTGTACACTTTACCATTAAGTGTTTCTATTTCTTCACTGTATTTCCATAGAGGATAGTCCGCATTTGTCAACCAATCATAGATTGTATCGGGGTCTTCGTAAAAATCATCAATTGTGATGACTTGGTTTTCTTTATCGTATTGAACGTTCCATTTTGGCGATGGACGAAACATCTTATCTATTGAGAACGGTTGTCCCATGGGTCTTCCTCCTTATGTACTGTGCTATAGTGAAATTGGTCACCAAGTTCCTTGCATTCCAAATTCTCTCTAGCGTGGTCTAAATTAAATGAGATAGAAATCCTCTCATAATCATCGGGTAATTCATTAAAATCTGTGATGGGTGGTACTGAATGGAACATTGCTGAGGGCCACATCAAAAACTCACCACATTGTGGGTGAAACATTAATTCAGATTCATGCATCCCACTACCAAGAATACACGTGTTTTGTGGCATGTAATTTTTTGGGGGGGATGGGTTTGCAACTGTTTGTAATCCAAAATCCATCATTGCATTTGGTGATACAAATTTGATTGGTTGTGAGTCACTATCCGTCTTAACATAGTAAGTACCACTCACATATGAGTTGACATGGTTATGCATTTCATGGTGATGTGCTTTATTGTAGACGTTGACCCAACAGAAGAAATGTACATCATGTCTTGACAAATGTGCCACTCTACATCCGTATGTGGCATTTATATAATCGATGTATGTGTCTTTAAGTTTGTTTGTCATGTCTATAAACCACGACTCTTTTTGCATCTCTTCACGGATATCACCATCAAAGTATGTGGTGTAATCCATTGCAGTATTCCCCTTACGTCTTCTCTTGACCTTAGCGACTGCTCTTCTACACGATTCTGCTACCTTGTGGTGGTCTGCTTCCAATTCTCCATGCAACATGTAGATTGGAAAGACTGGGAAGATTGATGCCTTTTGGGGTTGATGGGTCACTTAGATTGCACCTCTGCTACTACACCCTGTGAACCATCTTTCATGGTTACATTACGATACACTACAATCACTTCACCGAGTTGTTTGATGTATCTCTTAATCTCTTGATTGTTCTGTATCATGACTTTGTAATCACCTACTGTAGATGCAACAAAAACCACATCACCACTGTTCTGTGCTTTCATTTCATCCAAGAACCTATCTAAGTATGTGTAACCAACTGGCCAATCGGGATTCTCCCTTTCGAGTAAATCACATGTCTTTGGTCTTTTGAGTTGTTCTACACCTTCGTCATTGAATCTCTTAGGTTCGAATGGTATAGTCCTTTTACATGGATTTGTTATACGTGCTTCTGATACTACGTACCATTTAGGAACTCCAAGTTCAAGTGGTCTTGGTAGTGTTGGTTGTATAATATCTATCTCTACAGGTTTAGATACTATCTGCACTTCCCTCTGTGGAAGTAATGAACAACTAGTCGTTAGAACTAGTAGACTCAAGATTACTAATTGCTTTTGAATCATCTTCTATCCCCCTAATTACTTCTTCGGTGCCTTTGTTGAATCTTAGTTCCATCAACCCAGGCTTTGCAACGGATAGTTTCTCGAAGTTGTGTTTACTTAAGATTGAAAGGTATTGTGCCTTATCCGCCTCAATCTGTGCGTTTTGTCTTGTGAGATTCGATAGTGCTTGTGATTGTCTTTCGAAGTTCTCCTTAATCGATGCAATAGCATCTTGTTGTTCTTTTACCGCAACCTCAAGAGCAGCGTTATTCTTTACCAACACTTCATTTTGTTGATACAGATAGTAACCACCTAAACTGAGTACGATAATGATACCAATGAAAAATTGATTCATGTTACTTCTCCTCTATCTTATAGTCGAGTCCACTCGCTGACCGTATCTCTACTGTCTTTTTAGAATCGAAGTCTCTAAACTTAAGATGTTTTTCTTTCTGCACGAAGATTTTACGTGCAACATATTGCGATTTGTACATCTGACCAGTCTGTTCTGACTGTCGATATACGGTGATTTCATAGAGGGGCGATAGAATCATCTTCACCCATAGTTTAAATTTTTCCCACATAATTAACCTTCCCATAATATAAAATATAAGACTAGTGTTTGCTAGTCTTATATTTAGGGGTCAACGAAGGACTATTTTTAGTCGTTCTTTCTTAGTTCTTTAAGTTGAGCAATAGTATCTTCTGCACTCGTGTGTAGGATACCGATTCCTCCATGCTCTTCCCATGCATCAAGGTTCTTTTGTCTGTCATCAATAAGGACACTTCCTTTGATTGCAAACATACCTTTCTGACTACCAGTCATAGTGCAAGTGACTACCACTGTAGGACTCACATGTTCCTTAATCCATTCATTCTTATCGAACACTACCAACTCTCTGTTGATGACACCTGCTGCAGTTAGGATTTCCCATGGCAATCCAGTGTGTCTTACATATCCTACCAAATCATACATATCTGGCATAGGTGGTAACATTCTGAACAATCTCTTGTTCGTTAACTCTTCCTTCCTTTGGTCGTAATCATTGTGACCTTGGTCGGTGTTAGGGAACTCTCTCCCTGTCAATGTTTCAACTCCAGTGTTGAAATCCGCTAGTACTCCATCCATATCGATGAAGATTCTCTTTACTCTTTTATTTTCCATACGTATAGTATACTCGATTTATATGGCCATTGTCAAGGTCATTTTGACCAAAAGAGGTCATATATCATCTCTTCTTTCTTGTATGCTTCACGTTCCCAAGGTTGACGGGAATAGGGTGTAAACTTGTATTTCTTACCTTTGTAGTTCACCAAAGATGGTGTTAAATCACCACGTAAGAATTGTTTGGCATGGACTAGTTCATGTGCAAGTGTCATCATCATCTGTGACATTGATTGTGGTTTACCAGTCATTGGGTTGGTTTTACTGATTTCTATATCAATGAAGTTTTTATCACCAAGACAATATCCTAGTGCATCGGGTATAGATTTAGTAAATGATATTTGGATTTCTACGTCCCGCCTGAGACGTGGCATAAAATAGTGTATGGTAGAACGTACAAATTTAGAGATTCGTTTCTTCTCTGCGATTTGTCCTTTAAAGGTTACGTCTATATTGTCAAACCATATCTTCTTCGTCATCAATTCTTTCAACCTCATCTTCACTTATTTCGGAACCACAGAACACACAATGTGCTATAATATAGTGATTCTCATCCATATCATAAAAGCATTCGAATTCACTCTTACAACTGTTACATGATACTAAAAAGTTGTGGCCATTGTCAAGGTTAATTGTCATAATTTGGTCTCCATCCTGTATTATCTTTCTCACTTTTCACCATAATTTTCTCATAAAGAGACTCAAATGACATCTTCTTGTCATTATAGACAGCATATGGTAATGGGTGTTTCGCTTCATCTGTATGAAATTCAAGTCCAGCAGTGTATATACGTACAGTTTGATACTCTCTATCAATCATCCCAAAGAGGTGTTTCCACCTCTCACATATAACATCTTGGTCACTTAGTTTAGGTAGATATAGATAGTACTCATTTGACATTGCCATTAGTCCGCCAATACGTCTCCGTATCGTGTCCACTCAAGTAGTTTATCATAACCACCAATCGCTTGACCATCCACTCTGATTTGTGGAAACGTTCTTGCAGTTGGAAACTGTTCGAAGAGTTCTTCTCTAGTGAAGTCCTCACCCAGTTGTGAATATGTATATTCCAGTCCTTTTTGTTCACATAGAGCTTTCGCTTTATCGCAAAATGGACACATTGTTTTTCCGAATATCTCAATCATAGTTTAAAATCCTCAAAAGTTGAGTCGTCTACATCTTGTGTAATACCACCGATAACATACGACTCTATTTCTGTCTCTTGTGGTGCATTCTGTAATCCTCTACTGTTGAACCAATGTGATGTCCATGGTAGTGGATTGTTCGTTGAACTGATATCATATATAGGGTTCAGTCCAATTGCACGTAATCTCTTATTAGCAGTATATTCAACATAGTTTCCTAACAGTTGTGTACTCAAACCAATCATTGACCCATGTTGGAATAGGAAATCTGCCCAGTCTTTCTCTTGTGCGACTGCATCCTCATACATAGTATACACTTCAGATTCACAATCCTTCATCACTTGAAGCATAAGTTTATCATTCTCTTGATTCTTATATGCTTTGAGTATGTGTTGCGACACTGCAAGATGTTGTGATTCATCTCTTGCGATTAGAGATATAATCTTTGCACTTCCTTCCATGAGTTTCAACTCACCGAATGCAAATGAACATGCAAATGATACAAAGAATCTAATCCCTTCTAGAATGTTTACACTTATAAGTGCAAGGTATAATGCTTTATATAAATCATAGTCATCTACCTTCAATCCCAATAGTCTACGTCTACCTAATTCAATGAACTCATCGTATTTCTTAGTTACTGACTCAGCACGTGCAACAATAGCAGGTTCATCTAAGATAGTGTCAAAGATATCACTTGGGTTACTATAAACATTCTTTATAATATGAGTGTAGGAACGTGAATGTATAGTCTCCATGAAGTCCCATGTAATGATACAAGATTCCAACTCGGGTAATGACACAAATGGTAGGAATGCAATTGATGGAGCACGTCCTTGTACACTATCCAATAGTGTTTGGTATCTTAGATTGGATGTGAAGATGTGCTTCTGTGCATCGTTCAGTGAATTGTAATCACTCCTATCTTTCTGTAGCGATACCTCTTCGGGTCTCCAAAAGAATCCTAGTTGTGTCTGTGTAAGTTTATCAAATATAGGATACTTGAACTCATCAAATCTTTGTGTGTTTAGTGGTTCACCAAAAAATAATTTCTCTTTGGTAAAGTCTATGTTGTTCTTGTTAAATACTGTCATTATTCCTTTTTTTCCTTTTCTTCTCTTCTGCTCTCACGAAATCATAACGATTCGACCATAGTACTCTTTCTTCGGGCGATGCATTGTGCCATGCTTTGTTTGCCGAAGCGAATCTTTCGTTCTTTTTATTGCTACTCTCATTACCGTATCTATTTTCTCTCCCATCCCACGTAAGATTGTTATGTTGAGCACAAAATTGGCCAGGAGCAATTGGTTCAGTAGATAATGGTATTTCATCAATTGGGCCTGGCTGTCTTATAAAATGTAAAAACATATGGTATGAGAATTCTCCTACAAAATAATCTCTCCAATGAGGACAATTTGGCCCTTGATATAACATGACATCGCCTGGATGTAGTGTAACCTTTGTACCAGTCCTGTCTTTATGACGTGGTGCTTGTGTCATCTCAAACATCTCGTCATGACCAAAGTCCTTTCCAAGATAGTTCTTATCATTCTGAATCCATATTGACCATGGTGACCCATCATCGGATGAATAGTCCAAACAAAGAGTAGCACTAATCTCACATGATGGTCTATCCATGTGTGATTTTAGATATGCACCTCGTTCATACTTTCTACTGTATGCATAGGTTTCTTTTAAATCAAAATCTAATACTGGTTTTAGGTTCTCCCACAACCATCTATGCAATGCTACTGCAGGCGGAAATGAGTAAGCAGCGACTGACTTACCTAATGATTTTGTAGGTGACTCAAATATGATGTCGCCTTCTCTTTTGAGTACTGAGTCTTCTTGTCCTTCGATAGTCTTCCACGTGTCCATTGTCATATCAATGATATCTTGTGGTATAAAGTCTCTAAGAATCAGATATCTATTCTCAATGAAAGACATGGTCGCTTCATTGGTGTGACCAAAAACGTATTTTCCGTCAGATTCGGGTTCTACTGACCTAATTCTTACTGTCTTATCTTCATCAGACACATATTGTCGATTACTTCTATATCGCACATGCTTCGCAGTCTTCATCATCTCCCTCATAATTGGTTTGTTGCAATGGTTCGTCTCCGACAACGTCTTCAGTCTTACCATCCATAGTGTTTTGATAATAGGATGTCTTCCAACCATACTTATATGTGGTTAGAAAATCCCTCGCCATTACTGATACAGGAACCTCATTGTTAGGATAGTTTTCGGGGTTGTATGACCAGTTACCACTAATACCTTGGTCAAAGAACTTCTGCATCACTGCTACGATATTTATATATCCAGTGTTATCTGGCATATCCCATAGTAATGTGTAAGAATTCTTCAAGTGTGTGTATTGTGGTACCACTTGTTTCAATGTACCCTTTTTACTCTTCTTAACACTCAGATAATCTCTAGGTGGTTCTACACCATTTGTTGCATTTGATACAACACTTGATGATTCACTTGGCATCTGTGCAGTTAGTGTAGAGTGTCTAAGACCATATTCTTTGATGTCACCCCTCAGCGTTTCCCAATCATGGTTTAACACATGTGGTGTCAATTCATCAACTTCCTTTTTGTAAGTGTCGATGGGTAAAATACCATCTGAATACTTTGTCCCACCAAAACCTAAACAAGCACCTTTCTCTTTTGCAATAGTGTTGGATGCTTTGAGTAAATAGTATTGGAATGACTCTGTAAGTTCATGTACCAATTTAAGTGCATCGGGGTCGCCATACTTGACTTTGTTCTTCGCTAGGAAGTGTGCAAGTCCAATATAACCAATCCCCAATGACCTACGGGCGATAGTAGATGCTCGAGCTGCTTCTACTGGATACTCTTGGTGGTCTATCAGTTCTTCAAGTCCTCTCACTGCGAGGTCACACAAGTTCTCCATTTCGTCCGCTTTTACTATTCCCACATTAATAGCACTCAGTATACACAATGCGATTTCACCCTTACCATCAATATGTTGGATTGGGTCTGTCGGTAGTGTAATCTCTTGACATAAGTTACTCATGTTAACTTTGTCTTTAAAACTACTGTGTGTATTGCAGTGGTCTATATTCATAATATAGATTCTACCAGTCTCTGCTCTTTCTTTTAGCAAATCGGTAATTAGTTCCCTTGCACTCACTTTAATCTTTGGGACGGATGTAGCACGTTCGTATTTCTCATAGAGTTCATCGAACTCGGGTGTTCCGAATGCTTCATAGAGCCCAGGAGCTTCGTGGGGTGAGAACAATGTGATGTCGTCATTCTTTAAAAATCTCTTATAGAATAACTCTGATAACTGAATAGAATAATCTAACTTTCTGACTCTGTTATCTTCTGTACCTTTGTTGTTCTTGAGTACAAGAATGTCCTGTATCTCTTGGTGCCAGATAGGGAAATGAACTGTTGCACTTCCTCCCCTTACTCCGTTTTGGGTGCAACATCTAACAGTTGATTCAAATTTTTTAAGGAATGGGATGACGCCCGTATGCTGGACTTCGCCTCCTCTAATCCTTGAACCAATTCCTCTAATTCTTCCGGCGTTAATACCGATTCCGGCACGTTGAGCAACATATTTTCCAATGGCCATATCACTTGAGAAGATACTGTCGAGAGTGTCGTCTGTGTCGACAAGCACACACGAAGCAAATTGTCGTAAAGGAGTTCTAACTCCTGCCATGATAGGGGTTGGGATGTTGATTTTGAATGTTGAGATTGCATCGTAGTATTTTTTGACATAGTCTAACCTTTTGTCTTTATCATAGTTTTGGAACAGTGTCATGGATATTAACATATACATGAACTGTGGGGTTTCATAGACCAAATTTGCTGACCTATCTTGTACCAAATACTTGTCCACTATTTGTTGTAGACCAGCATAGGTAAAGTCTGTATCTCTTCCATGTTTAATGAAAGAATCAATCCTGTTAATTTCTTCAGTAGAATATGAATTGATGATAACATCATCATACACACCGAAGTCTATATTTCTATGTATGATTTCACCCAGTGGTGGATATATCTCTGAATCTTTCCACTTGGTATTGAACACTTGTTTTTGAATTGCAAATAGTAGTAATCTAGCTGCAACAAATTGATAATTGGGGTTCTCTAGTGTAATTAAGTCACTTGCACTTTTCACTAGAATCTTTTGAATTTCTTTTGTGGTGATACCATCAAAAAACTGAAGTCCACTATTCATTTCAACCAATGATTCTGACACACCTGTAATTCCTCTGCATGATTTTTCTACCATACGATGAATCTTGTCTAGGTTGATGTCCGATTTCGAACCATCTGATTTTAATACTCTAATCATAGCATTCATATTCTCTTGTACTCCTTTAGTTTCAGTTTTGCAGTGAGACCTTCGGTTGTACAGTTATCTATAATTGACACAATGTCTTCGCTTGTCATTCCACTCATTATCATATTGTTTATATCTTTCAATCCTTCTACTCTCTTATCATTCCAAATACACACACGGTAACCTTCATCGATTACCCCATCAATTTTCTTTAGAATTTCTTTGTTTCGTGGTTCATTGTCATAAATTATTATTGCATTGTCTTTTATAGCATTGTCGATTTTTTTAAAGTCACTACCACCGACAGCAATACTGTTTGGTAGGAATAAACTGTCTAGTGGCCCTTCTGTAACATAGATAGTTTTAGTCATATTCACTTTATCAATGTTGAAGATGAGTGAATCGTCATCTCGGAATCTCATTGTTAGATATCTTAATGGTGAGTCATCGATTGCTCTCCCACTAACACCAACAAGTTCCCCATTCTTGATGAATGGCAATACAATTCTAGGATTGTTTCCTAGAGGTCTGTCTTTGTATTTATCTGACAAGAACGATAGACTTTGTGCAGAATCAACAAACCACAACTCTTTTTGTGACTCTACTGGAATTTTTCTGTTGTCTAGGTACTCCCTTGCGACTTTACTTTCAATCGCTGGTTTCGCTATAAACTTCAAATTCTCAATGGTCATTTTTGTTGCATCTGTATTTAGACTTTCAGTAGTCTTGGGTTTAAACTTGAATGCATTCGATGATGGCATTCTTTGATTGGTATTCTTCTTACCATGTTTCTCTTGTAGAAGTTCTTTAACATACTCCTTGTATTGTACAGGAAAATGGTCTTTCAAAAACGTCATTGATGATGTGGATTTACCACAGTTATGACACTTATATATGAATGATTGGTCGACTAAAAAATGATATGCTCGTGCTTTGTAGCGATTCTTTTGGGAATCACCACAATAAAGACATCTGTGATTTAATGTACTGTCTCCCTTCCATTTACAAACCTCAAGATGAGGTGTAACTGTAGAGAGGTACTTTCGCTCTAACCATAACATACACTCAGTATATCACTGAATGCATGTTATTTCAAGTGGATTTTGGGATTTATCCGGCGTCTATTAGTGCTTGAATTTCAGCGATTTGAGCAGTGTTTGTTGTGACTGAACTGTCGTATGCGACCTTTTTTGGGTCGTCCGATAGTAAGTCTGCATAACCTTCGGGTTGAACAGGCATTCCGTCACCTGACTCAAACCATGCTTTCCTTTCTGCTAGGTTGTCAATCGTTGGGATTGGCGATAATGGTTCTGGCATGTTAATCTCCTAAATTAATGTTACTATCTATTTAGTAAATACTAGTCTTCTTCGACTGCGAATTTACCTGCTTTTTCTTCTTCTTTTCTAGCAATTTCCGCAAGTACTTCAAGTTCTGCCTCTAAAGATGCAATTTGTCTTTCGTTAGTTGCAAGAGATTCTTCATACGATTTTACCGCCTCTTCTGTTGCATCCTTTCCATTGAATCCTTCGGGTTCAACTGGTTTGCCTTCACCTTTATAGAACTCTAAACGTTCCTCTTTGGTCATTTCCCCTAAATTTAAATCTGTCATTTGTTACTCCTAATTAGTGTACACTGTTATTTATCTTTTGACAAGTCTAAAACCTTGTCTTTTGGTACCTGTAATACAATTTTATTTGTTACTTTTGGTTGTGGTTTTGCGGTTACTTTTTTTTTCTGTGCTGGTAGAGTTTTTCTTTTTGGTGTAGGTTTCTTATCAACAATAAGTGCAACACTAGTGACCAAAAGTAACACTGCAAGTGGGTCAAACACAAAAATAAGTGCAAAAATCACCCACCTAACTGCGTTGTCAAGATACTTGACACTTTCCTCTTGACCGTATATAACTTCTGCAACATACTTGATTGGCCCTATTTTCGAGTCCTGTTCAAGTTGTTTCCGTTGAATCGGAAGTTTGTCCTCCGTGTATTCTGTAATCAAGCCGATCGCTGTATCTATATCTTCTGCAATTTGGTTTCTTTCGTCTCTCTGTTGTCTGTTGATATAGTTTCTATCTTGCGGTCTACCAGTAGATAACACTAGGTCTAAGTTTGCAACTCTATCTTGATATCTTTCTATCTTACCTTTCTCTGCACCAATCCTAGTGTCCAGTATGGATAGTTCTAAACTGTTCCCATCACCTACTAGTGACACTTCAATGTTCGCCTTAGATAGATAACCAAATATACCAAGCGATGTTATGAGCATGAGTACCACAACTGAAGTTAGTAGATACCATTTTAGATAGTTCATCTTCTCCCATGCGAGGTGAAGATAAGCAGCAGTCACAAGTTTACCAAATTCCAATGCAGTCATCATTACGACTGTTCCTAGATATGCACCAGCAAACATTGTCGCCATACCTATGACTGAGAAGTATGCAGCAATTCCAGCGATTACAATAGATGTAATTAGAGCTAAGTAATTTAATAGTTTCAACATAGTTATACCTGTGAATTTCTTTTGATTAGGTCAAAGAGTTGGGCAGGTTCGTATTTCTTTTTCTTCTTCACCACTGGTACATCTGTTGCAACTGCAGTACCTGTAGCATTCAAGGGCGCATCCTCTAATATATCATACTTAAAATACTTCATACATGCATCCGCTAGTTGGTATCCTGCTATCTTATCACTAGGATAGTGGATACCAGCATGGACTCTACCCAATGCAGAGATTTCCGCCATTGCCAACAATTCAGATTTATGTTGGGGATAGATTGATGAGTAGTAGTTTGCAACTACTCTCGCCTGTAAGGCATGGTTTGAAGGATATGATGGTGATTGTGAAGTATCTGTATTGAAATAGTCCATTTCCATACCTAGTTTCTCTGCAAGTACAAAAGGTCTCGGTCTCATGTATTGATTCTTAAATTGTCTACCAATGTGTCTTGCACTATCTGTGATTTTTTCTATATCCTCATCTGTATATGCCAAATCATTGTTCGACATGTATTCTTTGATATAATATGAAGTGTCTTCATCTGTGTTCAGATAACGTTTCTTCTGTTCATCTGTAAGTTTCTGAATCATACCAACCATCTGTTTGAGTTCTTTGATGGTTTGTGGACTAGAATTGGCAGTATTCGGTTTTAGCGATAACTCCTTCAAAACTTTAGTGTCGAACAATTCACCCAATTCTTCTATCTTGGGTTTCTTAGTCTTCCCTGTATGTTTTAGACTGTCTACGTTTACTACTGCCTCAATAAACGTCATCTTCTGTTACCAATATTCTTTCTACTCCACATTGTGCGATATAGATGTTAACACCAAACACTATTGAGTGTTCTGCGATAACAGTTATAGGGGTCTTTTGTGGATAAGTTACACCGTTTTGTTCTTCTAGGTTTCTTCTAAGGTGGTAGTGTCTACCAACGTCAAGTGTCATAACTTGATTCGCTTCATGTAGGTCGTCTACATCAAATTCACCTGTATCTTTGATGTGTCTATAAACCTTCTCACACAATTCTTCTGCTTGTTCTGCAGTGATACCTGTCTCTTCTTTCAGTAATGCGATTGCAACAGCGTATGATGCAAATCTAGATTTACCAAAAGGCACCTTTTCTATGATTCGTTTTAAGTTAAAGACAAGTTTGTGTAGCATGGAATAAGCACTCTTCTCTTCGGATGTTTTTGGTTCTTTTTCAGTTCGTTTACCCTTGTTGGTAATCAAACCAAGTTTATATGCATCCGTGTCTACCCATTTCTGAGTTAACATTTTAATGATTCTAAAAACTATAAGTGTGTTTATTAAGTTCGCCATACTTCTATTTATGTATTCAAAATAGTGGAGCTCCCAAACCGATTCGAACGGTTGACCTACTGATTACAAATCAGTTGCTCTACCAGCTGAGCTATGGGAGCGTTTATAAATCTCGTAACCTCTGTACAAGTGCATCGTCAAGAGGCATCTCGGGTGACCATGATTCATCAATGTATCCCAAATAGAGTAACATTGTTTTAACAGATACCCAATATTTCTCATCCTTTAATTTAAACTCCAACATTTTCATTGATGCATCAAAACCAAATACATTGAATATGGTAATGATATGGTTTAACATAAGGCGTTCTCTCATCTCACCATTTTCATGGTATCTGTGTAAGAGACGTTTAAGGTAACGGAATCTACGCAAATCTTCCTCAAAGTCTTCTATGGTCTCACATTGTGGGTCGTCATAGTGTTTTTGAGCGAATGCAGTAAAATTTTTGTTTGTAAGGGTATCAAAGAGTTTCATAATATACAATTATATAGGCGATTTCAGCCATAAAAAAAGGGACATAAAGTCCCTCTTTTTGTATCAACTAGTCTTTATACTAATGAACCGTAAACTTTGAATGAACCAGTTTCTAGTTTTTCGTATCTAACCTTTAGGGTATATGATTTAGATGATTCTTCGAACTCATCGTTTGGTGTGTCTACAGTTTTACCAAATGACTCATATCTAGTGAACTCTAAATCCATCTCACCAGCGTCATCGAACTCTTCGTTCTGTACAACACCCATTTCACCAACACTTCTTAGTTTAGTCATACCCAACTGCATAAGTTTAGATTCCATCTGTTGCAAAGCAGCAAGTGGATTCATGAACTCAACTGTTGCAGTGTGTCCTAAGATAGCGTTAACTTTTTGTTTAACGACTGAATCATCAACGTCAAATGGTACCTTCTCTGAAGATAGACCAGCGCCGTCCATATATGATTCATCTAAAAAGTCTTTAAATTTCTTCATAATTTTTCCCTATTGTTTTATGCAACTACAGTAATTGTACCAGCAGCAGTTCCAATTCCAGCAACGTTAGTAATTGTAGATACAGTTGAAGTACCTTTATCTTTAATTGTTCCACCGTTCAATGCAATTGCGTTAGCACCAATTGAAAGTACATCATCAGCATCAGTAGCAGCGTTAGCAGCACCAATAACTAGTGTAAATACCAATTCGTTAGTACCTGTACCACTTGCATATGATAATGTGTGGTTAGAATTAACACTGTTAACTACAGTTAGTTGTGGTGTTCCAGTTACGTCTACATCTTCGTTAAAAGTTGCAGTAACAGATAGTGTTCCACCTTCTGACTTGTCAAAAGCAGTGATATTCCAATCGATATCAGTTAAGTTAGCAGCACCCAAGGCAGTTGTTAGATTTTTCATCGCAACTAATGTTTCAGTCAAAGTTCTTGAACCAACTTTACGAACTAATTCCCAACCGTGTGGTTTTGCTACCGTTTTTAATTTATCAGCATCAGATAACCAATTTGGTTTTGATTCTGAACCTGAAGTATGTCCCCATAATGCCATTTTAATTTCCTCTTTATTTGTTTGCGACTTTCAATATAGCATCAAAAGTCTTTTTAAACGTTTTTGCGTCTTTCTGTAAAAGTCTAGAGTATTTATCACGAATAGGGGCCTTAACCTTCATTAAAGTATCATAAACCTTTACCGCATCATCTCTCTTTACTTTCGTCTTTTTATTATCGTTGGTGGAGACTTCTCCGTCCTTAATATGGTCTCTAAATTGACCAAGTTGGACAACGATATTTTTATCTGCCCATGCCTGTGAACCCATTGCAGTATCTTGGAAGGCAGAAATTGCCCTATCAAGTACTTCATCTTCAGATGCTTCAGAATACTTTCCGCCGGCCATTGTAGAAATTTTCTCTAACTTTTGTTTGAGTTCTTTCTCTGACTTAGACTGTTTAACAGCACGTGCAATTTTCTTATTACCAGCATCAGACATCATACCAAAGTCACCCGCCTTTTCTAAAACAGCGTTAGTTTCTTTTGCCTCTTTCTTAGCATATCCCAGTTTCTTTAATTTTTCTTTAAAGAGTTTATATCTGGCGTCTACTCTATCCATTATCCGAACCTTTTGGCGAATGTTTTAAGGTCGATAGTTTCAAAGTCTCCAAACTCATTTTGGACTTTAAATCCTAACTTATTACTACCATATATTACTGGTTTAGCAGTATAGGTACCATTCTTGTATTTTAATCCACTGATTTCTGAACCGTATATGCCCAACTTTTTCATTTTTGGTGCTGCTTCTACGATACTTCTATAGGTTTCCATTAAGTTCATATTACTTCAATCCCTTAGTCAAAATTTTATCTATCTGAGGTGTTGATGTATCTTGTTCTGTTGGGTCACCATATGATGATTTACCGATAACTACTCTTAGAAAGTCATTGACTGCCTTTTTACCACCTTTAAGTCTGACATGTTTACCCATCATTGAACTTTTTAAACCAAATCTTTTTGCCTGTTTTGCAATTTCCATTGCATGTTTGTTTTGGTCTGCTGGTTTTGATAATTTGTTTCTTATATCTACAGTGAGGTCTGCAACTTGTTCATCCAATAAAATAACTGCAACTGCTTCTTCCCACATGTCTCTGTATGCATCCATAACAGATTCATTTTTCTTTTTCTTTGCGATTGCAATTGCTGCCTGTTGTGCAGATGACATTTCTGTTGTTAGAACTTTTGGTTTAAATTTCTTTAACACTTCTTTGTGATACTTAGACATGTCATACTTACCAGCATCAACTGCGAGTTCGCCTTGACTTAATCCGTCATCATTGAGTTCTAGTTTGATTAACTGTTGACTTTTAAAGTAGTCCAATGCTTTCTGAGCATCTCTTTTGTTTCTGAATTTGTATTCTGCATACTCTACTTTTTCTTGTATGTTGTCACCCTGTTTGAGATATTTTTTTGCTTTAACTCTATCGTGATAAGTGAACTGGTAGTTCTTACCATTCTTATCGTCTTTAACAATGTAACCTTTTGGAGTCATCTTGGTGACTTTACCCATGTACTTAGCACCGTCAGCACGATAATAATCAATCTCTGTTCCTACTTTGATTGAGTTCTTTGTTTCAGTACCCATACCATGTTTTGCAAGAACTCTGTAGTTCTCGTTTATTCTTTCTTCTTTGATTTTACCTTTGACTATGTCTTCGAGGTCACGAGATAACCAATCAAAAAAATCATCGGGGTCATCAGTTTTGACTTCGCCGTTATCCATTGCCCACTGCATTAAGTCATCTTCTGCTTTCTTACCTGCTGATGACATGAAAGACAAGTCTCCACTTTTGTATGCTTTAGTAAGTTCTCTCTTATGTTTACGCATGATGTCTTTCATCTTCATGCCTTCTGATACAGTTCCTTCTGACATTTTTTCAACTGCAGACATAAACTTCTTGAGTTTATTTGAATCACCTGAAACAACAACTCCGTCTTTACCTGACCAAGAAATTTTAGTTTTCTTTGATTTCAGTCCGTGTTTACTTGCCATCTTGACAACAAGATTTGATTGAACTGCATCATCAGCATGGATTACCATTTCTGCACTTTCTGATACTACTTCTTCGTTTGCATACTTAAGTGCAGTCTGTACTTCTTTTGATTTGAGAATCTTATCACCAAAGAACTTCTGAATTTCTTTAGATGCAATATCCATAGCACCACTCATGTCGAGTGCAACTTCTACTGCCCTTTTGACTTTTGCATCTGATACTTTGTTTTTTCTGAAGTAGTTTGCAACTTCTTGACCAGTAAGTTTCATCTTACCGTATGGCCCAAGTGGATTTACTTTACCATCTTTGTCTAGAACTTTTTTTGCTTCATGAAACAGATTCATATTTATACTCCGAATATTGCGTATGCGAGATTGTCATCATGTTTAATGATGATTGATGCAACGTCTTCTCTAAACATTGTGTCACCGTTATAAGCAGCAATGATTTCTTTACTGAACTTTGGTGTCATATGTGGGATGCCGTCATCGTTAACAAGAGTAACGTTATCCATAACTTTCATCAACATCTTACCATACTTTTGAGAATCTTTAAACTCTGATTCTCTTTTCATCAATTTCTTGAGGTCTTGTTTGATTTTATTGAGTGATGCAGACTTGTACTTGTATTCTACAAAGTCTTCCATTCCCTGACTGTTGTCTTCTTTAACTTTTTTTTTCTTGTCGTAAGAGCAGTCACCCAATTTTAAGAACTTTTTTACAGGTTTTACTTTTCCTTCTTCGACTTCTTCGTCCTTCCCTTTGTAGTTTTTATCTACATAGTCAAAGAACTTCTTCTTTTCTTCGTCTGATTTAAAATCTGCTGGTGAGTCTACACCAAACTTTTTAAGTGCTTTTTGAAAGAACTCTTCGTAATCGCCTTCCATGGCAAGTACTGCTTCCATTGTGTTGATTAGGTCTTCTGATAAACCCATAGATGTGAATTTCATTATTGTTTTAATTCTCCATTTTCGAAGTAGTCGAACATTTTCTCTTTACCTTCTTCATCCAAACGTAAAGATTTTGCCAATCTACCTAACATGTTTCTTTCTACAAGTTTTTCTACAGTTTTTTCTACTGAAAGTTTTTCTTCTTTAACTTCAACTTCATCTTTAAGAGGTTTAACCCCAGCATCTTTGAACATTTTCATTAATGCATTGTTTGTTGCAAGTTTAATTTTTGAGTCTTTACCTAGTGCCTTTACAGTTTTCATAAACCCATCAGGATTTTGTTTCTGCATTGCTTGAACTACTTTAACACCAGTCATGTTTAACATTTTTGCAACACCGTATTGTGAATCTTTATCACCTTTTAGATTGAATAACTTATCAATCATCTCACCAGCAGATGCTTCTAATAGAACATCTTCTTCTATTACTTCTGTGGTGGTATCTTCCTCTTGGAAAAACTTTTTAAGTTCTTCCTCAATCTCGTTATTGATTACTGTATCATTATCAAGAACTTCTTCCACTACTACAGCAGGTTCTCGACCAAAGTTACGGACTTCGTCTAGTTTATCTTTCCAGTTGTCTTTGTTATAACTCATAGTACTATTATTTATATATTCTCTATCCTTACCACCAAGTCGCCATGACCCTTAATTAATCGGTGATATGTCTCTTTGAGAATAAAGTATTCGCCTCCAGTAGCAAGTGTTTCAGGTAATTTATCATCTAATTGCAACTTCCAATCCGTACCTGAAAGGATTCGAAGTGTTCTATTTGTTCTATCTCTATGCCAAATGAGGTCATTTTCATCGACTGTTTCTGAGAATGTCCTTATTATATATGGTAACCCAGTACCATGTTGTTCGTAAAGTGTTTCTGTATATGGGTGGTCACTGGTCATAATGTATTCCTACCAGTAAAAACTACCTCCATCGGATAGTCCTAACTGTTTTGCATAATATGGTAATCTACATGCCCAATAGGCAGCAGAGGTTTTATCTTTTTGTTGTGAACACTTGTGTCTAGCAGCGAATGATTTACGTGCTTTTTCGTTACCAAGTTTCACCTTTAACCCTGTAGTGTCACCCCATGTCACTTTCTTAATTTTGTCTCCGTCTTTAACATAGACATAGTATTTTTTAGGGCCACCTGCTTTTGGTTTATTTAATTCGGGTTGTTTCTTTTCTTCCTCTTCTATTATCATCGGACAATCGAGTGGTACTAGATTACCCTCATATACTTCAAAATCTCCAATATCTGTCTCTAGTATATGTCTATCGACTTCTGTGAGTCTATATCGTCCTTCACTGACTAACTTTCGTGCTTCTTTGATGGTCTCAAAGAACATTAAGGAACCCAACCTGAATGGATTGTCAAGGATGTTAGTATTAGTCTCTTGTAGTGTATCGAGTGTCTCGATAAGAGCTTGGTCTTTGAAAGTCTTCATTATTTCTTATTTTTTCTATCATAGTCTTTAATTGACTTCTTTGCAGACTTCATCATTGCTTTTTGATGTGCCTTTTGTTGAGACTGAGTTCTTTTTCTCATTTCATCTGAATGTCTTTCTTCTAGTTTTTCTTCGTTGTACGGGAATCCTTTTAACGGGTTTTGGAACACTTGACTGAAGTGTTTCTTTGTCTTCTTCTTTTGTTCTTCATTGACGAGTGCAATCTGTGACAAGTATTCTTCTACACTTTGCCCAGGCGTGTCTTCTTGGTATGCTTTACGGATTTCGTCTGTTCCTATTTCGTGAACACCGTTATCATGTTTATTTCCTGTCATGTCTACTCTCCATTTCCATGTATAAAATACATATAGTTATCAATACTACAAACCAAAATGTCACTTAACCACCTGCTTTCTTAGCAAGGTCTTTATCAGCACCACCCCAAGTTCCCTTACCTTTTGTGATAAAAGAATTAACACGAGCATGTCCCCACTGCTCTGGCGTTGTGCCTGGTCTGTGACCAGTTTTCCAAGCGGCGACTCCTCTGTTATAAACTTGTTGTAGAATACCTTTAGCAATTCCTGACTTGTCTGCTTTCTTTGCAAGTGATTTACCAGCATCTTCACCGAACATCTTTTGAAATTTCTTGGTGTGTTTTGATGGTTTTGTTTCTGCACTTGCATCGCCTGGCGCTGGGCCATCTTTCTTCTGTGCAAAATGAGCGGCACGTTTTTGTTTGGTAGATTTGGACATCTCATCACCATCAGCATCCTTTGCATAATACTTAGATGGTTGTGTACCTTCACGGTCTTTGATATCTTTGTCCTGTTTAACTTCCTGTACATCACCAAACTTAAGAAACAATCTATTTTTCTGTTGTTTCTTATCAGTCACTTTATGATTTACAAATGCCCCTACGGTATTAATCATACCAAGACCTTTTTCAGGGTTCCTTTTGTATTCTGTCTCTAGTTTATCTTTAAGTTTTTTGAAAATGACGTTAATAATATCACCAATATCTGAGACATATTTACCTTCTTCTACAGAGTCTTCTTCTCTAAGTCTTGGTTCTTTTCTGTTATAGTTTTGAGAAACAATACTAAGGTTAGACTTATCGTTGTTCATAGGATTGTTGTCCTTATGGTGAACGTCCTTTCCTTTTATATCTTTTCTGTCCTTTAGACTTCTTCGTGCTTCGTTTCTTTTTGCACGTCTTTTAATTTGGTCGGGTTTTGAGTGATAATTCGCATACTCTTTTTTGTAATCCCGTTCTTCGTTTGCCTTTCTATCAGCGTCTCGTTTTGCCTTGATTTGGTCATCCTTTACTTCTTTCTCATCTTGACCTTTCTGTCTCTCACTCTCTCTTTCGTGTCTATCAGTAAGTGCTTCTAATTCGGTCTCATGTTTTGTTTTAAGACGTTCCAATTCTTCTGCTTGTTTTGCTTTTAGTTCCGCTGATGCGACTGCATCCTCTTTTAAGGATGTAAATTGTTGAAGTAATGTTTCTAATCTTTTAGTCATAATACTATTTATATCTTTCTAATGACTGTCTTCTTACCAGTCTTTCTACTTTTGAATGTTTTAAAGTGTGACCCAAATGGACTTGGTTTTTCTGTTGGTGGTTTTTTCACTGCATCTTTACTTCTTATAGATGAATAACCAGTAGTATCCTTCTTCAGCAATTCGGAAGATTTCCAATTAAGTGCAAATTTGTTTTTGGGGAATGAAGTAGTCCAACTCATTAGTTTACTAAAGAGACTAGTAGACTTTCTCTGTAGTGTGTTTAAATCATCATCGTTGGAAATTTCTACGTAATCTTTACCGAATATCTTTTGAAGGTTTCTTGCATTTTTCTGCGCCTTATCCCAGTCTTGTTTTACAATTTTTTGCGGCAACTTTCTAGGTCTCATTTCATTTCGTTTTTGAGCATTATCTAATGATGCATTTACAAATATCATTTTTGATTCATATCCAATCGAGTCTAGCATCTTCTTGTATGAACTAACCTTGGATAAGTTTGCACTAGTAGTGTCAAATATCAACCCTAGTCTACCATCTATATATGCATCCATATTCATTCCAGTAATCCTTTTCGCCTTTGCACGAATGGGGTCTACTTTATCAAAGTCTGCACCTCTAAGGTCAAGTGTCATTCCTGCTTTCTTTAGACCAACTTCAAATGCTTTATCTGTGTTGACTAGTTTAAGACCAAGTGCTTTTAGTGAAAGTGCATCGACTACTGTTGACTTACCACTTCCTGGCCCACCTGAAAAGAAAACTGCTTTGAACGTGCCTGGGTCATACACACCTTCTGTAATCAAATCTTCATACATGTATGCAGGTAGTGTACCTTCTGCAATACCCATTCCTTTACGAATGTCTTTGTACAATTTGTCTGCAAGTCTTTTGCCTTTTGTGGGGACACCTTCCTTAAATGATTCAAAGTCTCCCTTCTCTGCAAATGCTCTCATTTTACTTGCACTCATTCCACTTACGTCATCTGAATCGGGGTCTCTTTCTCCAGCAGATACAATCTGTATTTCATCAAACTTGTAGAAACCGTGTCTCCCCTTTACACTATTATACTTATTGATAATATTCTCAAACTCTCTAACTCTATCTGACCCTACTATCATCCGAATTTTTCGGTAGTTCTTATCATATAGGTATGTTAGGATTTGAAAAATCTGTTTGACATCAGCGTCAATTACATTCACATCTTTACCGAAGAATGCTTTTAGATACTTAACTTTATCTTTGTGTGACAGCGGGTTCTTTACTTTGTCATTTGAGTGTGATGAGAATAAAAGTACATCGCCAAATGATTTTTGACTTGCGAGTTTTTTTACTAGTTTCTCGTGACCAGTTGTTGGTGGATTGAATCTACCGAAAGTGAATACAGCACCTTTGTCTTTTGCCTCGGTTAGAAATTTTCCGAATGTCTTTTTCATTTCATTTTCTCTCGGTCTTGGTCTACCATGTCATCCATTTTATCCATGTTTTCATAACCATCTTTTGAAGTGTCGTATTCGAATGCTTTTTCGGGGTCGGGGTCACCCACTACCCAGTCATCATCTTTAAACTTGATATCTGTTTGAGCAGGATACTTTGGTAATGCAAACTCTTTAAATGATTTCATTACTTGTCCCATGCCTTCATTGCAGTGAAGTTATTGTATGCAAACTCCATTCTGTCAACGAGTTTTACTGCACTTCCAGTCCTATCAATTGCAACATAACCCTCGGGGTTGACCGCCTCGAACCCTCTATCGGTTCTTTTGAATGTTCCTATACTCTTTACTCTATTTAGTGCAACAATTATAATCTGTTTTGCAATGACCAAGTGTTCCATAAACTTCGTCAAGTTTGTTATGAATTTATTTAGTGACCGTAACTCAGCGTAGAGTTGTTCACCAATCTCTCGCTTGATTTGTTTTGTCTTCTCCATCTTCACTTTACCAACTACCATATCTCTCCAGTAGTTTTCGAAGTGTTTCATGTATCCGTTGTATGTTGGTTTGTATGAACCCGCCCTGATTTGTGCGTTACAATATGTTTTGTAGGATGCACCTACGCCTTTCTTTGCGATAGTGTCTTGTATCTGCTTAAACTTCTGCAAATCTTTCTTAGTGATACCGTGGAATGCTTTACCCACTGCAGTCAACTCTCTAGTTAATGCAAGTGTTTCTTTTGCAGTCATACTACTGTTACCACTCACATCCTTATATGTTGCATCATCCATCCACACATCACTACTACTTCCACTTGGTAGTTTTGCACCAAAGGAGGCAGATAATCCGTCAATAGTAGAACCAGTGTAAGTAGTGTGAAACACTATACCCATCTTAGAACTGGCAATTTCTTTACCAAGTTTTGATTCTACATCTACTGCATACATGATTGTGTTTGGTTGGAATGTGATAAATGATTTACCATCCATTTTAGTCATCTTCTTATCATTAGTGTACATCAAGTCACCCTGTAAGATATCAGTAAAGGATAGTTTAGATAAGCATTGAAATGATGTCAAGAACTTTTCCTTCAGATTAGGAGATAGTTCTTTAGCGTCTTTAATTTCTTGTTCTGAAGTATAAAAGAGAGGTTCTTTATTGAATAGTGATTTCTTTGCGACAAAGAATCTGCCGTCTTCGGGATGTTTCCCAACAAAGATTGCTGGAGCACCATCCCATTTCACAGTCATATTCACTCTAGAATTTTGGTTACCTTTCATCATGTCTCTAAGACCTTGAAGAAAATTAATCGCACCACGACCACCATCAATACCTTGATTGATGATTTCGTCTTCTAAGTGTTCTAAATGTAAGTTTTTCGCTGCCATAATAGTAGATTATACACCTTTAATGTGTGTTCGTCTACTATTTAGGTGTTTTTTATGCTGGGTCGTTTTGCATTGTGGTTAGCAAAGTCTGTGCATCGGTCAAATCAGTCTGTAAACTTGTGACTGTTGATGACCAATCTGCTTGTTCGTAACCAATATCATAAACCATATCATGTTGCCAATAGTCCCACATGATTGTTGAGTTGGCAGCACTGGTATCGGTACTTAGGATTGTCCATGTACCTTCATTTGGACTACCTTCAGGTACAGTTCCATAAACTGGATTTGCTGTAACAGCATTTGGATTCGCAGTTCTCCAAGCAGCCCAAAATTGAGTTCTTGTCATTGCACTATCGGTTTGAGGACATACACGTCCACCAGTAAAATGATGACTTGTGTCATTAATCCATTTAATTTTTTCGTCTAAATCTAGTACGACTTTTTCTTGGTCAGCGATTTGTTCTGTTGTATACGGCATGGTTTCTCCTAAACTATAATGTTATTTATAGCATTTTAAATCTTAGCAAGGGGTTTTGATTTTAGTTTTTCATCTAAATCATTTTTCTTTTTAGTTAACTTCTTTACTTCAGATGGGGGTAACTCACCCGATTTTCTGAGTTGTTTTTTAATCTCAATACGCTTTTGTAACGTTGTGATTACTTCATTAGGGTCTAAGGACTTATTCATAATATATATCTATTTATGCATCTAAAACTTAAAGTCGTTAAATTTTTCACTCCTTCCTCTGTCTGCAACAGGAATACTATCGTCTATCAATTGTTCTCCATCATGTAAGTCTGTTTGTGCTTCCTGTTCACAATCATAGAGTTTCATACGACTTCTATCGATACCAATCACAAACCTTTTAAATACGGTTGGGTCATTGTATCTATTCTTCAATTGTTTTACAACCAACTGGTCTAGTTCTTCTAGTTCATCGGATGTAATCAGTGCAAACATAAAGTCTGCAGTAGCAGGTAGACCAAAGGATTCGGATGTATCAGTCAACTCAATGTCACTGTTTCCATAACCACTACGTGTTGTCTGTGTTGCACTCATGATTGGCACATCAAACTCCACTGCAAGTCCTCTTAGTTCTTCTGCAATACTCTTTACTAGTGTATAAGAGTTTGCACCAGCGCCAGGTTTTACCCTTGCACTGGCACAGATGTTAAGGTAATCGATAAAAATCATATCGGGTTTGAAATCTTTCTTCAGTTCTAGTTCCTGTAATAGGTGTCTGAAGTGTCCTACATGTGCTGATGCAGTAGGATATTCTTTGATGATTAATTTCCCTTGTGTTTTACTTCTTACTTTGTCTACCTTCTTATCAAACATTTTCTTAGATAAATCGGGCAAATCTTTCATGGGTATGTTCATGACATTTGCATCGATTCTTTCTGCAATCCTTTCTTCTGACATCTCAAGTGTAATGTATAATACATTCTTGTTCATCATAAGACCAGCAGCGGCCATATGACACATGAACAATGACTTACCGACACCAGTACCAGCAAGACAAATGTTAAGTGTCTTGTTAGGAAGACCACCTTTGGTAATCTTGTTGAAGTATTCTAAGTCAAACGGAATCTTCTCTTCTTCCGTATGATAAAACTCAAATCTTCTATCTGAATCTTCAATTTGGTCGTGACCAATATTTGTGTCAAAAGACACGGAAAGTGCATCCTTAAGTAACTCGGGTATTTCTCCTCGTGACCGTTGATTCTTTTCATCCAATACATCAATAGAGTTCATGACTGCAATATAGATTGCTCTATCCTTGCACCATTTCTCTGTTTCGTCTACTAACCACTCACTGGCGGATGTGTCTGAAGATGTAAAATCTTTTACGATTGATTTAGACTGTTTCAACACACCATCTGATAGAGATGTGTTGTTGTCTAGATTGATGAGAAGTGCTTCAACCGTTGGGGATTTGTTGTATTTTTCAAAGTAGGAAACTACTTCTTTATATACAACTTGTTCATCGGGTTCCGAGAAGTACTCTTCCTTTACAAAAGGAAGCACCTTCCGTGAATATTCATCACTGAGTATCAGATTCTTCAGAATCGTTGTTTCTAATCTCGTTTTGTCCATATTTAAAGAGTCCATTTGCTACCTGTTCTAATCGTTCCATCACATCGGGTGTGAAGTATTTTTCGGGGTTATTGTTTATTGTCTTACCGAACTCAGTCTTACCATTTGGTAACTTAACTCTAGTAGATGATTTCTCAAAAACACCACTTGCAAGTGCCATGTCTAAAAGACCATAGTACCTGTCCAGTCCCTTGTCGTATGATAATCTCACATCCACCACTTTGTTCTCTACAGTCAATCTTGACTTAGCGTTCTTACAGTGAATGATATTACCAATGATTTCGGTACCTTCTTTTTCTTTACGTTTTGAAAGATAGATGATTGATGAAGCGGCATATTTAAGACCACTACCACCACCCATTTCTTTCTGTGGGAACATAGAACCAATCACATCATATGTGTGATTAGTAACAATCATAGGAACTCCTACACGTCCAAGTTTAAGTGTCAAGACTCTAAATGCACCCTTAGTAATTTGGGCACGAGTCATGTCTTTAGTCTCTTTACCATCTGCAGTGTCTTCAATTTCTTTGGTTGTTGATAACATACCAAGTGAATCTAAACAAAACATCATTGGCGGACGTTTGTCGGCGGGGGTCTCTGCATACTTATCAAGTATACTGATTGCTTGGTTTCTGAATTCTTGCACTGTGACAACAGGTACGATAACAACTCTGTTAGAGTCGATACCTCTGTCCTCAATCATATCTCTTGATATTGCGGATTCAGATTCGAAGTAGATTACAGCGGCATCTTTGTTGTCTTCCAAAAACTGTTTAACCATTCCTAATGCAAAGAATGTTTTACCAGTTGCGGATTCACCAGCGATTGCCGTAATCTTGTTTGAAGGAAGTCCACCGTATAGTGAACCACTTAATAGTGCATTGAAGATATAACTTCCTGTGTCAACAAAGGAATCTACATCTCCAGCTGCAACACCGTCTGCAACGATATTTGCATATTCGTTACCCGATGCTTTTACTAAATCTTTTAAAAAACTCATAATTTATACACCTCTCATAATGTATAACCATTATAGAATAGAAGTGAGTTTAGGTCAAGTGGTTTTTTGGGCGTTTTTGGTATTCTTTTTTGCGAGGTCACATTGCATGGATTTTTTTTCATCGAACTTTATGTGTTCTTCCATCATGATTTTAATTGATTTGATTTGAGCCTCAATCATATATAGAGCACCAACAATTCCGCTAATTGCGACTATGTATACGATGTCCATAATTGATATTGTCATAGTTCAACTGTGCCGTTCTCCAACAAAACCTTTCGGTTGTTGAGATGCATGTCCTCTACTAAGTCTTTATTATCCCCAGTATAAGGCACAGCATGGTGGTCGTTAATCATTCTCTGATTCACTGATATTTCTTCACCATTGACAAAAAGTTCTCCAAGAATTCTTCCGAACTTTCCTTTGTCATGTGACACTAAGGTAATTTGTTTTGCATCTAATATACCCTTCAGATGTGCTTTTGCAGCTTTTCCGAATTTTTTTTCTACTAAATCTCTTGTGCGGCTTTCAGGCGTGTCGATGCCCATCATACGTACTCTTTGTTTTTTAAGAACCGTACTGAATCCTAAATCGATGTCCACGTCCACCGTATCTCCGTCTACCACTTTAGAAATTTTTACATTATATTGATACATGTTCATATTTATGGTTTTATAAATTCTAAAGATTGACGGTCAAAACACTGTGGATAATATTTCTTTATAAATCTAAATTGTTCCATGGTCGGTTGTTTGTTATACTCTGAGACTAATCTTTCATTTGTTGGGACACCCTGTACTGTACTGAACTCTGTGTCTGCTATGATAGGGAACGGGTAATACTCTAGTAAGTGTGGGTAGTGTTCTTTAGTCATCCACAAATCATTTGGTTCTAGTGGTCTTTCTCCACTCTGTACATCTCTTATAAATTCTTTAGCAGACTTGGGTGTTAATGCATATGCATGGTGTCCGAGCATATGTGGAGTTTTCAGTTCACTCAGCCCGTTTTGTGGTATACTAGTATGGTCGACTTCTGACATCTTAATATATGATGGTCTGCCGAAAGTAATACACTCCCATTCTTCTTGAGATAATGAAGGAAGTGAATCCACAAATAAAGCATCATGTTCTAAAATAAGAATAGGTTCGTTGAGATGAACACAATGTTTCCATAATCTATAGTGGGATGCAAAACAAGCACCAACAGCATCGGGATTTGGATACTCATTGAATGTGGTATTATTTCCATTACTCAATACTATCTTCCAATCGGATGGTTCCGTTGCAGTAAACTTTTGCACATCTACCATTCCATGTTTCAATGCACTGTATATAGTTTTATTAGAAGATTCGATAGAACGTATATTGTTTTTGAGTGTGATTACAAATGTCTTTAAAAAGTTTTTCATAATACCTTATAATCTACTGGCACATAATTTTTAACACCAATACTTTTACCACTCTGTACAGTTGTAAATGTCTCCTGTACATCGAATGGAAATGGATAATACTCTTTCAACAATCCTTCTCCCATCATAGCAGGTGTCATCATCATATCTGCTGGGCGCAACCATCTAAATTCGGGGTTTCTCATTTTATCTAGTATTTGTTTTGCACCTGTAGGACTCATCATGATTGCATGGTTACCAAGAAATGGTCTGTTCGTATTTGTCATGACGTTCAGTCCATCTTCCCACTCTAGACTGTCTGCCAATTCTTTGTTCCAAGATGGTTTACCAAGACTGATAACCCCATCTACTTCTATATCAGGCAAGGGTGTAATCATTCTTGCATCGTGTTCTAGTATTAGAAAATCTTCATCGACTTCAACACACGAATTCCACAATCTCATTTGAGATGCAAGACATGATAATACTCTTTCGGGTCTTGGTTCCATTTGTAAAACATTTGTGCTTATCTTTCTTCCAAGTATTGTTTCAATAATTTCATGTGGGTCATCGTCTGGCGTTGTAGCAGGAAAGAGTTGTGCAGTGACACCATGTAATGCACATGTGTTTGCACACGTAATAGCAGACTCCACACTCTCGTACAAGTCCATTATTGTTATGATATGGGTTTTCATGAAAAGAAACTATCCAAAGATGCAACAGGTTCTGTATGCCATCCGATACGTTCTGCAATATTTCTTAGAGGTTCTAAGAATGATTTGTTGAACTGCATGTCATAGTCTATGAACCTGTGTAAGTCAAACTCTTTTGGAAGTGTACCAACATAAGATATCACATTCTCATTAAACACATTTGGTAGTGTAAGATATGAGAAAAGAATCTTGTCACCTTCCTTGATTGTCTCGTAGCGTCTATCTAAATTCTTATTCTTTAGGTGGTGATTGAATAGTAAAGCACCACGGACATGTATTGGTGTTCCCTTAGTGTAAACAGTGTTCATGTTACTATATTGAGCAAGGTTGTTGCAACCTCTAGGGAATGATACTTTCTCGGGTGGTAACTCTCTGAATTCCTTACGTGCAGTTTCTACGTAATCCCATAATTGTTCCTCATCACCTTGCATGACAATCTTAATCGCCTCTTCAAGACGGGTTCTTACCCATTGTGGTGTACTGGACTTTGCAGTCTCAATACCCATGAGTTTAAGTTTAGGTTTAGCAAACCGCACACCTTCCATGTCATGAACGTTAAGTATGTAGCGTTTCTTAGCAGTCCATATACCTCTGTCTGCAATCGCCTCACGTCCCATCTCCATCTTCTGTTGGAATGCATTCGTGTATTTTGCAAAGTCAATGAATCCCTTTTCTAGGATATTCTCTAGTTGAACTTCAGCTTTACATAAAAAATCAACAACCTCTTCTTTAGATGCATCGGGTAGTACTTGTTGTACCAATGCATCCATTGTGATATAGACCGAGTCTGTATCCATTGCGATAACATAATCTTTTTTAGTCTTTAAAACTTCGTTTAGATAATCGTTGATGGTTTTCTCTGCCCATTTGATGGCCAACTGACCCGACATAGTAATCGCCTCTGCGAGGTCGATAGAAAAGAATGCAAAGTATTGATTAGCAAGAGCACCATAAGCAGAGTTGAGTGCAATCTTTCTGACCTGTTGATTGTTGTATGCATGTTTGATTTTTGTTTCTAATTCTTTACGTTGTACATTATCAGAAACAGTTTCAAGTTCTTTCTGATATCCAATCATCTTCTTCTTCCATGCCTTACGTTCATCATAGAACTTTTCCATAAGTTCGGGAAGGAATCCTTGTTTATCTCTCTTGAACATTACTCCGTTTGGCGTAACAGTGTGTCCTAATTTATACACTTCATTTAGGTTACACTCTTTGTTTAACATTTTATCTACGTTAACATCCTGTCTCATACCATTCACCATCTTTTCGGGTGAAATGTTAAACTGCATAATCAAGTGAGGATATAGTGAATTTAAATCAAAAGACATGACCCAATTGTGACCACCAACCTGTGGTTCTTTTACATATGCACCAGCGATCGGCTTGATTTTGTCACCATTTCTTCTCAATTGTTGTGGTGGTGTTTGTATCTTCTGTTCTTTTAAGAAGTTGTATATGATTGTTTCCCAATACTTAACCATACCAAATACATCTGCATAATTGCACTTAGCATTGTATGCCATCGTCTCTGTAAGTTCGATGAATCCAAGTTTGTCATCTAGTTCTTCAACGAGAAGAACGTCCATCACATTATACTCCAAGAACTTTGGATAGTCCTGTTTGTATAGTGTATGTAATGACCCATGTTCTGAATAGTCTAGTTTCTTCTTACCTAGTTCTACCTCAGCAATATGGTCTAGTTTGTATGATGCTTGATTGACGAATGTGTGTTTACGATATAGTTCGAGATAGTCAAGAACATTAACACCATAGAGTGTAAAAATCATTTGTTTTTGATAACCCATGGTGGTGAACTCTCTCACATCACTCATACCCCATGGAGATAACTTCTTGTGTTCTCCTTCGCCGAAGAGTCTATCAATTCTGTTACAAATATATGTAATATCGAATGAGTTTACATTCCAACCTGTGATAATATCAAAGTTTTCTGTTCTCCAATACTTCATGAACTCAGTCATGAGATGTGCTTCATCTCTACAAGGATAATACACATAATCTTTACCGTGATTCCAGTCACCTATTCCAAATACATGTGCTGGTTTACCAATCGGTTTGATTGTAATTGCGTTTATCTTTTCTTGGGCATATCTTGGTTCGGGGAATCCGTCTTCACACTCACACTCAATATCAAGTACCGCTGCTTTGATGTTCTTTGAATTGAACTCTATGTCTCCATGGAATTTCTCTGCGATATATGTGTAGATATATCTGTCATATCCATGGATTTCAAATCCAGCAGTCCCATCATATTTCTCACGGAACTTTCTTGCACCACCCATTGAGTTGAGTTCTACAACTTCAAGTGGTCTGTCATCTAGTGAACGAAACGGTGTCTCGCCTTTCTTAGATGGAATGTAGTGTTTGGGTCTGTAGTCAATCTTGTGCTTGACTTGTTTGTTACCTTGATATCCTCGAACGAGAATCTTGTCACGTGTACGACATACGTTTGTATAATAATCCATGTGGTTATTATAACAGAAAGATGTCTATTCTACAAGGGTCTTTTTAGATGGGTGTAGAAGTTCTTTTACCGATTTGAGTTTGTCCTGTGCATCAGCAAGTTTTTCAACTTCCATTTCTAATGCTTGAACGATATCGGGGTGTTCACCAATCCCTGTTGGGTTTGATTGGTATACCATAGCATTTGCAGTGTGAACTGCAACATCACCCTCTAGTTTCTTTTCTAATGCTCTTAATAAATCTGTCATTATTTTTCCTTAATATTACCTGTACTTTTCTTGTAGTTAATTTCTAAATTTGGTCTCACTTTGAATGTAGTAACTACAGCATGAAATGGTACCTTAAACGTATAGTCCATAGCATATGGATTCCAAGGTGCGAGTTCTACCTCTGCTCTACCTTCAGCATACGTAATGAGACACTCTTGTGCCTCTTGTATAACTATTTCCTTTTTCCATCGGTTCTTAGTGACATATCCAATGACAACTTCACCACCGATTAATTTTACTGCAAGGATTTCTTTAGTCACAGTTTCGAACCATTTGTTGGAGTTCTACTGACCTTCTTCCAACTTGTCCGAACCATCTAGAGTCTTCCATTTCGACTGCAACCTTTTCCCAGTCACAAGCAACAACACCTTTCCACATGTTATTGAACTTACCGAATCTTGTTCCACCTAAGTTGAATGTCATGTTAACTAGAACGTGTTGAATGTCTTCGGGTAGTGCATAGAAATCTTCTCCACCTTTTGACTCAAACACATGGATAGTTTCTTCTACGTGTTTGTCAAAGTCTGCTTCATAGTATGCATCAACAGTTTCTTGACTCACTGGAGTTCCAGCAGGTTGTCCATGTTCTGCATCACCTTCTTTAATTAGATGTCCAACACCTAGTGTTAAATATCCTAGTGAATCAGCGTACACTTCAAGGACTTCTCCTTCGTGTCTCTTAATCTGCTCCTTCAATACTTCTTTGTTCATTATTTTCTTCCTTTGATATTTGATGAGAGATGAGTTCCACAAGGATATCACCTATCAATTTATTTAATTCTTCGTTGGTATTTAGTTCATCTAAAGTTTTACCTTCGGGGACTACGTGAAATGTTCTTTCGAAATTTATGTTAGGTTTGCCATCTTCAAATTCAACCTTACCATACGAATATATCGTCCCTTCATATTCTCCATGTAGAATTTTGATACCTGCTAATTCTGCCTTTTCATTGTCTACTACACAATAAACATCATTGTCAAATAATGGTTGACTCATTCCTCTCTCCAATTGTATGTGGATTCACTACTGGTAGTGTCATATATGTTTGGGTGTGTCATCAAGGCACGTCTGTAAGGTGTCCATTTAATTCCTCTTCCCCATCCCATAGTATCAAATAATTCTTTCTTAGTTACTGATTTATGTTCCTTTACATACTCCACAAGTTCATCTACTTTAGGTGAACATACTGCTTTTGATAGAAGTGATTTAATTTCATCACACATCTTATCCATCTCTGCACTGTATAGTAGATGCGTTCTCAACCAATCTTGTGCTTGAGTTGCTTTATCATTTCTTAAATCGATATCGTCTAGATACTCATTGATTAGTTTGAGCGATTCCTCATCTGTAGTAAAGAAGTCAGCGTTATCCTGTAATTCGTGATAGTAGTCACCCTCATAGAATATGTATGGACATCCATTCATCATTCCATCTGTAGCAGCAACACTCCAACCACCATACTTTTGTTTAGGTGCAAATCCCATGTAACACTCATTTAGTTTTTTGTAATATCCTTTCTTATCAAACTTTTCATTTGATAGATATGGTTTACTGAAACTACCATCAAACAATGGTGCCCAAACACTAAAGTCTTGCCTCTGTTCCCACAATGCATCCATCAAAGCAATAAACTCATCAAAGTGTTTGTACTTTTCGCATCTATGATTGAATACTATAGTTCTTGTTGGGGTGTTATTCACACTAACAATATCATCTAAGTGTACACCCAAGTGTTGAACTTTTAGAATGTTGTCTAGTTTAGATACAGTATTCTCATTGAACGTATCTCTTGCTTGATTCAATACCATATCTTTCTGACATTGTGTATTGATATAACATCTATCGTACTCTAATAGACCAGTAGCATTCTGATTGAATGTACCTTTGTGCCATGCAACGATATGGTCAAAGTCAAACCAATGTGAGTAACCAATAACCTTTGGTGTGTGGTGTGTCATGTTGTAAATTGTATTTACTAACTGGTGAGTATGTTCTGGCAAGTGTGACATGATGATATCAAAATCTTTATCATGACCCACTAGTCTCCTCACTGATTCCACATCAAAGTGTGCTCTCATTACTGGTGGATATGTAGGAACTGGTAGTAAATACTGTTCCGTATTATCGAATGTCAATCCATCGATATGGGTTGGTGATATGATATGCCAGTAGAACGGTTCGTTTTGTGTTTCACGAATCATATTCTTTAACACTTGTACATAAGAATCTTGTTCTAAATTCTTCTGCCATGTGATATTAGGATAAACTAATATCCTAATTGTCTTTTGATATGTCTTTTCTGTATAAAAATTATCTAGCATAATATATTGGAGCGGGACAACAGAATCGAACTGTTATCTAAGAGTTGGTAACCCCTCGTAATGACCGTTATACTAGTCCCGCTTTGTTCCTTAAATTGGTTGTGGAAAATGAATGTTGTCTATCTGTATAATATATTTCATGCATTCCTTTTCCAGTGAAATCTCCACCTATGTAGTCTTCTCCTACGAACCTCAAATGAATCTCTGTAGACTGCATCAAGTCTAACAGACTCTGTTCGGTGTCATATGGTAGAATTTCATCTACGTATTTGACTGCTCTTAGTTGTATATACCTTTCATATACTGATTGACATGGTTGATTCTTTTCTTGTCTGTCGATTGAAGGGTCTGTTTGTAATCCCACAATTAAGTGGTCACAGTTCTCAGATGCTTCCTTTAACATTACAATATGACCAGCATGAAGAAGGTCAAATGCACCACATGTGAATCCTATTCTCATCTTATAATATCTATTTTGTTCATAGTGTTTTGATTCCACACTTCTAACTCTGTGCGTTTTCTTCCTTGTTTGATAACATTATCAAATCTTTTACTAGCATGTTTTGTCCACCATGCGAGGATACCATCCATCTCAAATCTATCAAAGTTTTCTGCTTTGATTAGTTTATCAGTCTTACCAAGCAACACATCTTTTGTATTAGTGTATCCCCATTCTGACATGTAGAATCTTTTCTGTGTAGTTACACCACTTGCATTTTCAATTGCTTTACAGAAGTGTTCATATCCTATGGAGTCATGTTTCTTTAAATTCTGTTTTACTAGACTAACCATCTTGGTCTGCATTTTTAGTTTACGAGATGAAGCACCTTTGTGTATCAAGTCTTCTCCATCGTTTCTATCAGTGAACCAATCTCTTAGTTCAAAGTATAGTTCTTCACCTAGTGTAAGTAGAAACTTACTCTGTGTGTCGCCCTTGTATCTTAAGAATGGTCTCATACCATCGTACATACTTGCACCTTTGATGTTACCATATAAAGATGTTGTTTCAAATAAACAGAACTCTGTGTTATATTTAGCGTTCAACATTCTACGTGTTTCGTGTGAACAACAGATAGCGGCAAGAAGTTTACCACCAAGATAATTATATCCAAATGGTTGTATAGGGACAATGTTGAATCCCATGATTGCACGTTTGTTGAATATATCTAAGTCGGGTGTAGAACCAAGGTAATCGTTTCTTGGTTTTGAATTGATTAGTGGTGAACCATATCTTATGAATCCCACTACAGTGTTCGTATTGGTCTCTTTAACTACGAGTTTCATAGTTTTGCCTGGCGATTCATCAGGCGAGAATGATGCAGTCTTTTCTAACATCGCATCAAATGTTTCATTTGGTATTGTTGTAACCTCAAAATTCATGTCCCGAGGATGCATGTCATAGTTTTGAAACATGTCATCCTCAAGACCGAATCCGAACAACGGAGCAGGTAAGTCCTTTACTCGTTCGATTTTCCTTGCACGAAAATAATCGTCAATTCTACCGAAGTCTGCAAAATAGTTAACGAGCTTGCTCGCTACCCATATGGTATCTTCCCTGCTCAGTTCCATATTAAAGATTCTCTAATACGTTCTCGGGAGTTGATATTTCGTAAGGGTCGTTGTTGATGTTATCATCTTGACCTTCTTCGGTAAACATTTGTTCAATAACACCATCGTTTACAACCATGGCGTATCTCCAACTTCTGATACCGAATCCTACGTTTCCTTTTTCCACTGAGGCACCCATTGCTTGTGTGAATTCACCATTACCATCAGGCAGTGGATAAACTCTCTGTACGTCTTGTGCTTCGAACCAACTGTTCATAACAAAAGTGTCGTTAACAGACAAACAATAAATCTCTTCAATGCCCTTCTCATCAAACTGTTCAAACATGGAATCAAATCCTGGCAGTTGTTGGTTAGAACATGTTGGAGTAAATGCGCCCGGCAATGCAAAAAGAATTACTCTTTTGCCCTCTAGTTGTTTAAGTGTATCCAAAGTTCTGAATTCACCATCGACTTGAATCGGAAGATTCACTTGAGGGATTTTATCACCTACATTTAACATAGTTTTCTCCTTTATATCGCTTCTACATAATATAGAAGATACACCCAGTATACAATATAAAGGGCGTATCGTAAAGAGGGTTTTTAGGATATTTCTATAGTTTGTGGTTTATCTTCTTCGGGGATTTCCCTAGCAAGATATACATATAGAATGCCATCTATCATCTCAGAAGATTCAACTTTGATGTCGTCTGCCAAAGTGAACGTTCTTTTAAAGTTTCTAGATGCAAGTCCTTTGTGAATGTAAACCATCTCATCCTCACCCTTGTCTGACTTACCTTCAATAGCAAGAACCGCTTTCTCTTTTGTGATACTTATTTGGTCTTTACTAAATCCAGCTACTGCAAGTTCGATACTGAAATTTTCTGCATCGTGTTTTACAATATTGTAAGGTGGATAGTTTGTGCTGCCTTGTGTAACGTCAGCGTTGTTTAGTAGTTGAAGAGTTCTGTCGAACCCAATTGCGAATGGGAAGGTTTTCCCGAAATTGAAGACATCGAAGTCTCCGAGTTGTTTACTTGTCATAGTTTTCTCCTTTATTAAGCAAGTTTATAATGTGCAACCTCTAATGAGCATTGCATTAATGTTCGAGAACCGAGCTCTTTTGAAGAAATGGGGTCACTTGATGTCG
>Ga0213869_10000023_pt1 | contig 137530 bp, 125 predicted proteins | sample PICome_10_FD_160083 | JGI IMG/M metagenome (GOLD analysis project Ga0213869, IMG submission 160083) | Coastal seawater microbial communities near Pivers Island, North Carolina, United States - PICO132 | ecosystem: Environmental > Aquatic > Marine > Coastal | place: USA: North Carolina... | reverse complement strand
TCCCGCAGGTCCTGTGAAAGCGTTCGTGCCATCCATGCTGGCCTCCTGTCACCAGCAGACAGCGTGAATCACATCAGCGCAGCGAAGGGAACCCCTGCCGATTCAGTTCGTGTGGAAACCGCTCTAATAATGCGATGGATGAGGCAGGGTTGCTCAAGGGTTTGAACCGTCCCGCGCGCGCGGGCAGCATGGACGCGTCCTGCGCCATGTCCGCCTATTTGCCTGCGGCTTTGCTGTTGCTGGCGGGGCTGGTCGGGCTGGCGGCCGCCTGGATCATGAGCGGCAGCGGCTCGGGACGCTATCTGGTGATCGCGCCCTGGGGCGCGTCGCGGGCCGAGGCGATCAACCTGGTGCGGGCGGCCGACGGGGGGCTGGTCGGCATGGGGCGCCTGTCCAACATCATCATTGCCGGGTCGAACCGGCCGGATTTCGCGGCGGCGTTGCGCAGGGCGGGGGCCTGGGGCGTGATCGCGACGCCGTCGCGGATCGAATGCGGCGAACCATTGCCGGGGGGGCAGACATCATGATTATCGAGCTGGACAAGCTGCGTTTCCATTTCGGTCGCTTCCTCGTGCCGCTCTTCTGGGCGCATGTGCCGTTGCTGGCGACGGTGGCCCTGCTCACGGGCCATTCGCCGATCGCGGCGGCGCTGGGCGGCACATTGCTGGCGGGGGCCTATCATCTGACCTGGTGGCGGCAGGGGATCGCCCCTGCGACCCGCTATCTGTCGGCCGTCGCCCTGATGGGCGAGCCGGCGATCCTGCTGTTCCTGCTGCGCGGCCATGCCTGGCAGATGGACATGCACATGTATTTCTTCGCCATGCTGGCGCTGACCATCGCCTGGTGCGACAAGCGCGCCATCCTGGCTGCCGCGACGGCGACGGCGCTCCATCATCTGCTGCTGCTCTATCTGCTGCCCTATGCGGTGTTTCCGGGGCAGGGCAATCTGGAACGGGTGCTGCTGCATGCCGGCATCGTCGCCTTCCAGACGGCGGTGCTGGTCTGGCTGAGCGACAAGCTGGTCGAGAGTTTCCAGCGCAACCAGAAGATGGGCGAGGAGATATTGGCCAAGAATCAGGCGCTGGAGGCGCGGACCCGCGAGGCGGAGGAGGCCAATCGCGCGAAGAGCCTGTTCCTGGCCAATATGAGCCATGAAATCCGCACGCCGATGAATGCCATATTGGGCTTCTGCCATCTGGTCGCCCGGACCGACCTCGACCCCAAGCAGCAGGATTATATCGGCAAGATCAACCAGGCTGGCGTGTCGCTGCTGCGGCTGATCAACGACATCCTCGATTTTTCGAAAAATGAAGCGGGCAAGCTGACGCTGGAGGCGCATCCCTTCACCCTGCGCAGCGCGATCGAGAACCAGATCCAGCTGGTCGCGGCCAATGCCGAGGCGAAGCAGGTCAGGGTCGTCTCGCGGGTCGACGCCGATGTGCCCGAGCGGCTGATCGGCGACGAAATGCGCTTCTGTCAGGTCGTGCTCAACCTGATGAGCAATGCCGTCAAATTTTCCGAGGAAGGCACCGTCACCATCGGCCTGTCGGCGTCCGAGCAGAATGGCCGGGTGCGGCTGAAGCTGACGGTGCGCGACACCGGCATCGGTATGACGCCCGAGCAGCAGAAATCGCTGTTCCATTCCTTCACCCAGGCGGACAGTTCCACCACGCGCCGCTTCGGCGGCACCGGCCTTGGCCTCGCCATCTGTCGCCAGATCGTGGAGCAGATGGGCGGCGACATTGCGGTCGAGAGCGCACCCGGCCAGGGCAGCAGCTTCATCTGCCACATGCTGATGGATGCGGACGACCGGGCGATAGGACTGGAAATGCCCATGTCGGCGCATGTCCGCCGGCTGCGCGTGCTGGCCGCCGACGACAATCCGGCGTCGCGCCAGATCATCCATGACGTCTTTGCCGGCTGGGGCATGGCGGTGGATCTGGTGGCGTCGGGTGGCGAGGCGATCGCCGCGATCGAACATGCCGACGAACGGAGCGAGCCCTATGACTTGGCCTTGCTCGACTGGAAGATGCCCGGCCTGGACGGGATGGAGACGGTCGATACGCTGCGCGCCACGGCGCTGCGCCATCCCCAGCCCAAGGCGCTCATCATCACCGCCTATGGCGCCGACGATCTGTTGCAGGGTGTCGATACCGACAAGGTTGCCGCCTTCCTGACCAAGCCGGTCGTGCCCAAGATATTGCTGGATACGATCACCGAGATTTTTGCCGAAGAACATGCGCCCGTCGTCCATGTCGCCGCGCCGGCCACGCCCGCTTTGCCGATGGTGGCCGAAGCGCTGCGCGGGCTGCGCGTGCTGCTGGTCGAGGATAATGAGATCAACCGCGAGATTGCGGCCGAACTGCTGGACGATGCCGGGTTGAAGGTGGATTTCGCGGAAAATGGCCGCATCGCCTGCGACATGGTGCGCGAGAAGGGGGCGGGTTATGCCGCCGTGCTGATGGACGTGCAGATGCCCGAAATGGACGGCATCAGCGCCACCCGCATCATCCGCGAGCAATGGAACGCCGAGGATCTGCCGATCATCGCCATGACGGCCCATGCCTATGAGGAGGAAAAGCAGCGCTGCAAGGCCGCGGGCATGAACGATCATATCGCCAAGCCGGTGGAGCCGCCGGTGCTGGTCCGGGTGCTGGATCGCTGGTTGAAGGCGGGGCGAGTGACCACGCCGCTGCCGTCGCCGGTCGTGCCGACGGTTGCCGGTTCGTCGCTGCCCGATCGGCTGCCGCCCTTCGACCTGCCCGCCGCACTGGCGCGGGTCAATGGCAAGACCGGACTGCTGCGCAAGCTGATCGTCACCTTCGGTGACAGCTATGACCATGTCGGCCGGGATTTGCGGGCGCATTTGGCGGCAGGGTTGCTGCCCGATGCGCGGCGCCTGGCCCATAGCCTGAAGGGCGTGGCCGGATCGCTGGAACTGCCCGGCGTCCAGCAGATCGCGTCGGATATCGAACGGATGCTGGCGGCGGATGAAACCGGGCCGGCGCTGGCCGCGATCGTCGATCTGGAGGTGGCGATCGCACCGGCCATTGCTGCCGCGCGCAGCCTGACGGGTGGGGCAGAGGCATCGGACGTCGCGATCGTCACCGTCCAGGATGATGACGCGGTCGAACAGGCGCGCACCGAGTTGCGCGGGCTGCTCGCGCGCCGGAGCCTCAGCGCCCGCGCCGGGTTCGAGCGGCTGGCCCAGGCGATGGGGCTGACGCCCGATCAGCGCGCCGGCCATCCGGTTCAGCGGGCGCTGGAGCAACTGGATTATGAAACCGCCCTCGCGCTGATCGATGCCGATGCGCCGGGCGCGGGCACAGCAGGCCGGTCGATCGATCCGGCAGGAGCGACATCATGAGCAAGGCCACCATCCTGATCGTCGATGACGAGATTTCGAATATCGAAATCATGAACGCCGTGCTGGAGGATGATTATGAGATCTGCTTCGCCACGTCGGGCCAGCAGGCGCTGGACATTGCGCGCACGGTGCAGCCCGACCTGATCCTGTTGGATGTGCTGATGCCGGGCATCGACGGGTTCGAAGTCTGTCGCCAGATCAAGGCGGACATCATGCTGGTCGACATACCGATCATCTTCACCACCGGGCTTGGCGATACGGAGGATGAGATGCGCGGCCTGTCGCTGGGCGCGATCGACTATGTGACCAAGCCGATCCAGCCGGCGATATTGCGCGCGCGGGTCGGCAACCATGTCGAACTCAAGCGCCTGCGCGATCAGCTCGCGACGCTGGCCGTCACCGATGCGCTGACGGGCCTGAGCAATCGTCGCCACATGGAACGGTCGCTGCAGGCGGAAAGCGCGCGGCTGACCCGGACCGGGGAATGGATGTCGGTCATCATGCTTGACATCGATTTCTTCAAGCAGTTCAACGACACCTATGGCCATCCCGCCGGGGATCGCTGCATCGCGATGGTCGGCGCCGCGCTGACCCGCGCGGTCAAGCGCGCGACCGACCTGCCGGCGCGCTATGGCGGCGAGGAGTTCGCCTGCATCCTGCCCGGCGCGGACCCCCAGGGGGCAGAACTGGTTGCGCAGGAAATCCGGCTGCAGATCCAGTCGCTCAACATTCCCCATGCCCAGTCGCAGGTCAGTCCCTTCATCACCGTCAGCATCGGCGTCGCCAGTGCCCGTTGCCATGCCGACCTGCCCGCCGAGCTGTGGATGGCGGAAGCCGATCGCCAGCTTTACGCCAGCAAGCAGCGCGGCCGCGATTGCATCACGACCATCCAGTTCGACGCGCAGACCTGCCATGGCTATTCCCTGGCAGCCAATGAATAGGCGCTGTTCAGAGACGCCAGATCAGAAGATGACCGTGACCAGCACCGTGTCCGAATAGCTGCCCGGCGGGACATTCTGCCCGGCCGGGATACGGCCATAGACGGTCGTGGTTTGATCCAGACTCAATAGCGCAATGAAATTGCTGGTCACCGTCTGCGATCCGCCGGTCCCATCGCCCCAGACCTGGTTGCGCGCATTGCTGGTGTAGAGATTATAGGCGAGCGTCGAGCCGCCATTGGTCAGGACGCGCGGCGCATAGGTGGACGATGTCCCCTTGCTCAGCTGGATCGTGTAGCTGCCGCCCAGCGCGACCACCAGCGAGCAGCGCACGCGCACCGTTCCCGATGAATCATTATCCCCGCTGGCGACCGGGTTGTAATTGCCGAAGCTCAGGCCGCTTGCCGATACGGTGCAGGTGCATAGGGCCAGGGGATCACACGCCGCCTGTGCGGGGGCCGCCATGATCAGGGCCGCCAGCGCGACCGCAACGGCGTAGAGGGCATGGCCAGTGCGCATCCTCATCCTCCTTATGGCACGCATGTCAGCGGCCCGATCACTGGTAGCATTTCGTCCGGCACGGCGTCGACCCGAACATGGCAGGGGCCGTCCCCCGTATCGACGGTCAGCATCATGCCGGGGTGAAGGCTGCGGATGAAGACGGCACCATCATTGCCGACAAAGGATTTTTCATCTTCCGCGGTGACGCTGGCGCCGATTTCGGCCGGCGCGCCGTCCGGCATGACGATGCGCAATGTCGCCGGATGCTCCCGGACCGCGACGAAACGTGCGCTGACGGCGCCCCGGTAGCGCGGCACCACCCTGATCTGGTCATTGGGCATCCGGATGTCGATCGGCACGTCCGCCGCCGCGATGCTGAGGCGATTGACTTCATAGGGGCGCAGGTCGGGAATGACGGCCATGCCACGGGCGTCGGTCCGCGCGACCAGGCGGTTTTCCTGATAGATGCGGACATCGGCCTGGCCGGGCACGCGCACCACGGCAAAGCCGCTTTCCACCCGGCGGGTCGGGAACAGCCAGCCATCGGCCAGCAACAGCCCGCCCTGGCCGGTGACACGCCAACCGGTTTGTCCGCCGGCACGGTCCACCTGCGCGGTCATCTCCGCCGCATTGCCGCGCCACAGAATCTCGCCCTGTTGCTGCGCATTGCTGCCGGTCGAAATCGCCGCCCGATAGCCCCAGCCTCCGCTTTGCGGCGGGGTGCTGCGCATTTCCGCCCGCACGCCACCCCGGTCGGCCTGGAGATAGGCGCTGCTGCGCGGGCCGAAGGGGATGGTCAGGTTGAAGCCGATGCTGTTTTCATGACCGCTTTCCGAAAAATGGCTGCGGATCGCGTAGGCGCTGACAAAGGCCTTGTCGCGCAGGGACAGGCTGTAATTGCCCGACAGGACGCGGGCGGACTGGCTGTCGGCATAGGTCAGGCTGGTATAGGATGCGCCGATCGTGCCCATCGTGCCCAGGCTCCATCCGGCAGAGCCCTGCACCTGTTCCACGATCCGTTCGCTGTCGCGCTCCACGCCGATTTCGCGATAGCGGTTCGACGCCCGCTGGTAACTGAGAGCGACGTTCCAGGTCGGCGCGTTGCGGGCAAAGGCCGCCCGATACAACAGGCCCTCACCGGCCTGGCTCGTCGATCCCGCTGCCGCCAGGCTGATCTCGCCGATCGGAACGATGATCATGTTGACGCCGCCGCCGGCCATGGTGACGTCGGCGCTGGCTTCGGCCCGTCCCTCGATCGTCAGCCGGTCGGTCAGGCCGCGGCGATAGGTGCCGGCCAGGAAGGGATTGTCATAGCCGAAGCTGCGCAGCCCATAGCCGCGCCGTTCGGCTCCTGCCTCCATAGACCAGGACGCCAGGCCCGCGCGCAGCAGGCGGGAACTCACATAATAGCTGGACGTGACGCGCCGCTCCACACCCAGCGGATCGCGGATCACCAGCGTCACCTGGCCGGCACCCGTGACCAGCGGCACCTGATTGATGGAGAAGGGCCCCTGGCCGACGTCGGTCTGGAAGCGTTGGGTTCCGTTCACCAGCAGCTCCACGTTCGACGGCACGGCGGCGCTGCCGGCAAGGGACGAGGTCGGAAAGGTCAGGAGGCTTGGCTGCAGGGCGAACTCGGTGCCGAAGCGCACGCCGCCAAAGCGGATCTGCCGCGTCCAGTCGCGCGCATCCGTTACGCCATCGCCGATGACGAGGCGCGTCAGGTTGATCGGATCGTCACGCAGATAATAGCTGTCCAGCCGGGTCGCCCGGCCATAGACCGTGCCGTTGCCCAGCAGCATGCTGTTCGACACCACGCCCCAGTCATCGGACAGCCCGGCCTCTACAAAGGCGCCCAGGCGCGCCTTGCCGGCATATTCGGCAGAAATGTCATAGTTGAGGAAGGCGGCGAGCATATTGTCGCTGGGGGCGGCGACGGTGCTGGCGGGCGCAACGCTGGTCGCTTCGAAGGCTTCGGGCGACACCGTCAGCAACAGGGCCTGGTTGGGCTCGTCGAAGGCGGCCGCGACGCCGCCGAGCGAGGATAGCGCGACAAAGGCGTCGCCATCGATCATCATTGCCGTGCCGGTCGGCGGGCGCATCCGCCAGGCGGCCAGATCCTTCACGCGCACCAGGAATGTGCCGGCGCGCCGCGCAAGCAGATAGTCGCCTGGCAACAGCCGGCCGTTGAGTGTGACCGAGGCCAGCATCATTGTGGGCGCCGTCGCGTCTGCCGTCGTCGCAATCGCGCCTGTCGTCGGCGCGCTGTCCTGCGCGCTGGCGATGCCGCAACTGGCCACGACGCAGGGCAGGACAAGAAGGGTGCTAGCGCGTCCCACCGGCATGGGATGCCGACTGGAGGACGAGCTCTGCGGTCAGGCTGCGCTGGCCGGTGGCCGCCTCCAGCGTCAGCTTCTCTCCGCCTCCCACCGGTCGTTGCATGTCGAACAGGAAGCTGCGTGTCGCGCCGGGAAGGATGTAGATCGATTCCTGCCTCGTTGCCAATGCGGTGCCGTCGGCCCGCTTGAGGTCAAGGCGATTGAGGTGGACGTGCGCGCTGCCTTCATTGCGTGCGGTCAGCGTGAGCTGCCTGTCATTGGTGGCGGTCAGCTGCCACGCCAGGGATGCCTGCGCACCGGGCGCGGTCACGAAGATGGGAATACTGACACGCAGCAATGTGCGGATCTCGCCAGCGGCGGTCGGGCGATCGGTCGGGATTTCCTCCAGGAAGACGCGATAGCTTTTCTCGGTCGGTGAGGCGGCCGCGCGCAGGCCGAAGCGCGCAATCTGCTGCCCGCCTGCGGCTATTTCGAACAGCGGCGGATTGGCCAGGATGTCGCGTGTTTCCTCGAACAGATCCTGCCCATTATCCTGCCGCCATGACACGACCCGCACCTGCATGCGGGCGGGGGCATCGCCGCTATTTTCGATCGTCATCGTCTCGACCGGGGTCTTGTCGTCAAGCGCGACCAGGACCGGATAGATTTTCAGCGTCGCGGCCCAGGCGGTGGTTGGCTGCGCCAGGGCGAGCAGGGTCGCCGCCGCGCGTCGTGCGAACATCTTGGGCATGGCCGCCTCGCTCCGGATCGATCAATAGACGACGTTGACGGTGATGGTGTCGCTGTAGGAACCGATCGGGACATTCTGGCCGGCCGTGATCCGGCCATAGACGGTCAGGGCATTGGTGCCGACCGGCGCCGTCGCGGCGGCGGTGTCGGTCGCAGGTGTGTTGCCCCAGTTCGTCGTGTGCGCCGAATCCTGATACAGCGCATAGCTCAGCAGATTGCTTCCGCTCGACATCTTGCGCGTGGTCACGGTCGCCCCCGATGCCGTGCCCGCGGTCAGGCCGACCGTGTAGGTGGTGCCGACCGTGCAGAGAACCGACAGGGTGGAGGTGGCGTCGGTCGGCCCGGTTGCGGTCGGGTCATAATTGCCGAACGCCAGCGCCGTCGCCGACACGACGCAGGCCTTGATCACGGTTGCGGTAACCGGGAAGGTCGTGGTGGTGGTGGCTGCCTGGGCCGTGCCTGCAAGACCCGTCAGCAGGGCCGCGGCTGCGAGGGATGCGGCCAGTTTGAAACGAAACATGTGTCCTCCAACACCTCAAGCTTTGATGGAGGGAGTATCGTCAATGTCGGTTAATAACGCGCTTTTGGGCAAAAGGCGGCTTTACCAATATTTTGCGTAAATCGCGTTCGTCGCAAGATAACGGAGCGGTCCCTCAGAACTCATAGGACAGGATGTCGTCCTGCCGGCTGTGATCCATATTGCCGCTGCGAAGGGATGCGACTGTTCCGTTGTCGCTGGACGATTTCACCATGCGATAATGATATTGTCCGCAATTTCCAGCAGCCTGTTCGCTGGAAATGCGGCAGGGCTGCACGACCACCGCGCCGACCAGCAGCGAGCCATGCGCGGCCTGCTGCGCAGGCGCAGCAGTGCCGATGGCCATCGATCCTGCAATCAGGAGGGTGCGGCCGGAATGGCGCAACATGCAAATAACCCCGTTCATCGCGCCCTCCTAACGGATCGAAGCGGCAACTGACAGCGATTCCTGACCGGCGGCCGAAGGGCAGGCGATACGTCGAATAGGGAATCTATGCATAGTCTATGAAGGGACGGTGCGGGGGCAGGGCGCAGTGGGGCGTCAAAGCGGCTCGGACCGGTCGATCCGGCCGCTGTCGAGCAGGGGCGCGGCGTCGATCGAATCTGCGTCCATCAGCATCGCCAGCCTTTCCGTCGCGGCGAGGATCATGGCCTGTTCCCAGGTGGGGAGGGCGTCGAAGCGATCGGTGAAGCGCTTCTGCAGCGGGTCGGGGGCGTCGGCCAGGGCGTCGCGGCCGGCGGGCAGCAGGGTCAGGTGAATCTGGCGCTTGTCGCGTTCGCCGCGCTGGCGCTGGACGAAGCCGAGCGCGACCAGCCGGTCGACGATCGCGGTGATCGTCGCCTGGCTGAATTGCAGCGCCTGCGCCACGGCGGACGGGGTGACGGACAGGCGCGTGTCGATTTCCCGCAGCACCAGCAATTGTGAGGGGGTGAGCCCGGTCGTCGTCGCCAGCTGACGGCTGCCGATTTCGGTCGCGCGCAGGACGCGGCGCAGCGCGCGCAGGGTCAGGGAGGCAATTTCGGAATCCATGGGAAGGCGCATAGCGCGAAGTCCCGCAAAGCGCCAACGGGGCCAAAAGTTCCTCATCATATACTTCATCATATGAAATATAATTTCGGCTTCGGGGTTGAAGGTGGCGCTGATGATCGGCATATAACCGCCCGTCTCGCCGGAGAATCTGCTTCTCCGAGTAAAATATAATTCGGGAGATGAACAATCTTCGATTCCCAAGCTACAGCGGCTGCTTCGCCGCCACGGGCTTCTGCGCGCTCTCGATCGGGCGAGGGGCAGGACATCGTCTTACGCAAGCCCGTCGCCACGGACGGGCCAGCCATCAGCGGATTGATCGCGGCCTGTCCGCCGCTTGATCCCAATTCGGCCTATTGCAACCTGCTGCAATGCACGGACTTTGCCGACAACTGCATCGTCGCCGAGCGCGGCGGTGCGGTGGTCGGCTGGGTATCGGGCTATCGCCCGCCGGCAGCGCCCGACAATCTTTTCGTGTGGCAGGTCGCGGTGTCGTCCGCCGCGCGTGGCCAGCGCCTTGCCGGGCGCATGATCGAGGCGCTGCTGGCCCGGCCCGCGCAGGCCGGCGTCACCCATCTGACGACGACCATCACCGACGATAATCGCGCCTCCTGGGCCCTGTTCCAGGGGCTGGCGCGGCGGTGGGGCGTTCGGATCGAAAAGACCGCCCGCTTTGAAGAACAGGCCCATTTTGCCGGCGCCCACGCCACCGAATGGCAGGCGCGCATCGGCCCGCTGCCGACCCCGGCACAGAGTTGAGAGAGATTGAAACCATGACCGTCACGACCCAGCCCAAACCCACCAGCACCATGCCCGACACGGCCATTTATGAGCGGCGCGAGTCCGCCGTGCGCAGCTATGCCCGCGCCATGCCGCGTCAGTTCAACCGTGCGGAAGGCGTGTGGATGCACGACAATCAGGGCGGCCGCTATCTCGATTTCCTGTCGGGTTGCTCCACGCTCAATTATGGCCACAATCACCCGGTCCTGAAGGCCGCGCTGGTCGACTATATCGCCGGCGACGGCATCACCCATGGCCTCGACCTGCACACCGATGCCAAGGCCGACTTCCTTGCCATGCTGGAGGATGTGATCCTGCGTCCCCGCGGGCTTGATTATCGCGCCATGTTCACCGGGCCGACCGGCACCAATGCGGTCGAGGCCGCGATCAAGCTGGCGCGCAAGATCACCGGTCGCGAACTGGTGATCGCCTTCACCAACGGCTTTCACGGCATGACGCTGGGCGCGCTCGCCTGCACCGGCAATGCCGCCAAGCGCGGCGGCGCGGGCGTGCCGCTGAGCCATGTCGCCCATGAACCCTATGACGGCTATCATGGTCCCAATGTCGATACCGCCGACCTACTGGAACGGCGCCTGTCCGATCCGTCGAGCGGCCTCGACGCGCCGGCCGCCATCCTGGTGGAAACGGTGCAGGGGGAAGGCGGCCTCAATGCCGCCTCGCCGCAATGGCTGCGCCGGATCGCCGAGATCGCCAGGCGCCATGGCGCGCTGATGATCGTCGACGACATCCAGGCCGGCTGTGGCCGCACCGGCAATTTCTTCAGCTTCGAAGGCATGGGCTTCACCCCCGACATCGTCACCATGGCGAAGTCGCTGTCGGGCATGGGCCTGCCCTTCGCGCTCACCCTGTTCCGTCCGGAACTGGATCAATGGGCGCCGGGTGAACATAATGGCACCTTCCGAGGCAATAACCATGCCTTCGTCACCGCCACCGCCGCGCTGCGCCATTTCTGGGGCGATGCGCAGTTCGAACAGGATATCGCCCGTCGCGGCGCGCTGCTGGAACGGCGGCTGGACGCGATGGCGGCCGAACATGGCCTGTCGACGCGCGGCCGCGGCATGATGCGCGGCATCGACGTCGGATCGGGCGAAGTCGCTCAGACCATCACCGCCGCCTGCTTTGCGCAGGGGCTCATCATCGAAACCAGCGGCGCGCATGACGAGATCGTCAAGATACTGGCGCCCCTCGTGATCGAGGACGCCGTGCTGTCGGCCGGGCTCGACATTCTCGAGGAGAGCATACGGTCCGCGCTGACCGTCACCTATGGCGTCGCCGCAGAATAAGAGGAGATTTCAGACATGATCGTTCGCAAGCTTCAGGACATCCGCAAGTCCGACCGCAATGTGAAGTCCAAGGGCTGGGAAAGCGCCCGCCTTCTGCTGAAGGACGACAATATGGGCTTTTCCTTCCACGTCACCACCATGTACGCGGGCGAGGAACTGCACATGCACTACCAGAACCATCTGGAGGCGGTGCTGGTGCTCAAGGGCACCGGCACGATCGAGGATCTGGGCACCGGCATCACCCATCAGCTGGCGCCCGGCGTCATGTATGCGCTCAATGCCCATGACCAGCATATCGTGCGGCCGGAAACCGATATCCTGTGCGCCTGCACCTTCAATCCGCCGGTCACCGGCAAGGAAGTGCATGACGAGAATGGCGCCTATCCCGCCGATAGCAGCGCCGCGCGCGAGCCTGCGCTGGCCGACTGATGCGTGACGCTCCGGCATTTTCAAAGCAGATGGCCACATCTGCTGACTCGGAAAATGCGGACAACAACGAAAATTGGAGCTTGATCCGATTCAGTATGAACGGATCAAGCTCTGGCTTGGGCGCTGCCCGAGCCTGCCACGCCCTTATTACCTTAGTTTGAAAAAGGGGGAGTCCCATGAAAGACCTCTACCCGTCCCGCCATGCCGACATGGCGGAATTCCTGCCGCGCCACGATCCGGTCGTCCATGCCGACTGGAGCGCCGGCGCGCCGATCAGCCGCGACCAAGCCGATGCCTTCGAGCGCGACGGCTATCTGGTGCTGGAAGACATTTTCTCCGACGCGGAAGTCGCCTTCCTGCAGCACGAGGCCCGCAAGCTGCTGGCTGATCCCGATGCGCTGGAAGCCGAAACGGTGATCACCGAACCGGGCGGCAAGGAAGTCCGTTCCATCTTCCGCATTCATGCCCAGAGCCGGGTGATCGAGCGGCTGGCGGCGGACAGCCGCCTGGCTGGCGTGGCCCGCTTCCTGCTGGGTGACGATGTCTATATCCACCAGTCACGGCTCAATTATAAGCCCGGTTTCCAGGGCAAGGAATTCTACTGGCACAGTGATTTCGAGACCTGGCATGTGGAGGATGGCATGCCGCGCATGCGCGCGCTGTCCATGTCCGTGCTGCTGGCGGAAAACACGCCGCACAACGGCCCGTTGATGCTGATCCCCGGATCGCATCGCCAGTATCTGACCTGCGTCGGCGAGACGCCCGAAGACCATTATCGCCAGTCGCTCAAGCGCCAGGAATATGGCGTCCCCGACGAGGACAGCCTGGCCGAGCTGGCGCATCATCATGGCATCGTCGCGCCGACCGGCAAGCCCGGATCGGTGGTGATCTTCGACTGCAACATCATGCACGGGTCGAACGGCAACATCACGCCGTTCCCGCGCGCCAATGCCTTTCTGGTCTATAATGCGGTGTCCAACCGGCTGGAGGCGCCCTTTGGTGTCGACCGGCCGCGCCCTGCGTTTATCGCCGCGCGCGGCGAAACGCCGGTTATCACGCCGATCAGCGGCCCCCTGATGCAGGAGGCGCTGGCATGAGTAGCCTGCATAGCGTCGAGAAGATCGGCGGCACCTCCATGGCCGCGACCGCGACATTGTTCGACAATGTGCTGATCGCCGGCCGCAAGGGCGCGGACCTTTACAACCGCATCTTCGTCGTGTCGGCCTATGCCGGCATGACCGACCTGCTGCTGGAGCACAAGAAAAGCGGCGAACCGGGTGTCTATGCCCGTTTCGTGGCGGACGAGGATGCGGATGGCTGGCGCCAGGCGATGGAGGCGGTGCGCCGCGCCATGCAGGAGCGCAATGCGACGATGTTCGTCCGCGCCGACCGGCTGGTGGAGGCCAATGCCTTTGTCGACATGCGGATCGATGCGGTCGCCGCCTGTCTTGACGATCTGGCGCGGCTGCGCAGCCATGGTCGCTTCTGCGTCAAGGAACAGCTGGTGACGGTGCGCGAACTGCTTGCGGGGCTGGGCGAAGCGCATAGCGCGCATTCGACCGCGCTGCTGCTGCGCGACCGGGGCGTGAATGCGCAGTTTGTCGACCTGACCCTGTGGGACCAGCAGGACATGCGCGAACTGGACGACCGGATCGGCCAAGCGTTCGCGCCGATCGATCTGGCGACCACCCTGCCGATCGTCACCGGCTATGCCGGATGCAGCGAGGGCATGGTGCGCCTTTATGCCCGTGGCTATTCGGAAATGACCTTTTCGCGCATCGCCGTGCTGACGAAGGCGCACGAGGCGATCATCCACAAGGAGTTCCACCTGTCGAGTGCGGACCCGCGCCTGGTCGGCACGGACAAGGCGCGCAAGATCGGCCGGACCAATTATGATGTGGCGGACCAGCTTGCCAATCTGGGGATGGAGGCGATCCATCCCGGCGCGGGCAGGGGGCTGCGCCAGACCGACATTCCGCTGCGGGTGCGCAACACGTTCGATCGGGAAGATGGCGGGACGCTGATCTGTGGCGCCTATGTCTCCGACACGCCGCGCGTCGAGATCGTCACCGGCGTGCGCCAAGCGCAGGCGCTCCAGTTCTTCGAGCAGGATATGGTCGGCGTGAAAGGCTATGACGCGGCGATATTGGATGCGCTGGCCCGCCATGGCGCCTGGATCGTCAGCAAGGCGTCCAACGCCAACACCATCACCCATTATCTGTCCGCCGATGCGGCGACGGTGAAGCGGGTGATCGCGGATTTGCAGGCGCGCTATCCCGACGCTGCCATATCGGCCCAGCCGGTGGCGATTGTGTCGGTCATCGGCAGCGACATATCCCGGCCGGGGCTGGTGCCCGATGCCCTGCAGGCGCTGGCCGATGCCCATGTGCCGATCGTCGCGATGCAGCACCAGATCCGCAATGTCGATGTGCAGTTCATCGTCGATGTCGATCATTATGAGACCGCCGTGGGCGCGCTGCACCGCGCCCTGGTGGAGGACGGGGCGGAACCGGCGGAGGATCGGCGCGCGGCCTGATCCGCACCCGATTGTCCTCCATGTTCGCCGCGATCCACCCCGTCCGCAGCCTGCTGCTCGCCATCTTCATGCTGATGGCGGGCAGCGGCTTCCTGTCCACGCTGATCGGCCTGCGGCTGGAGCGGGCAGGGGCGGGCACGATGGCGATCGGTGCGGTCGCCACCGCCTATTTCGGTGGACTTGTGGTGGGCGCGTTGCGGGCCGGGGCGATCGTGCGACAAGTGGGGCATATCCGCGCCTTCGCCGCCTTCGTCTCGCTGCTGTCGGCCAGCACATTGGCCTATGCGCTGGTCCAGTATCCGCTCTTCTGGGCTTGCTTGCGCCTGATCGACGGCATCTGCGTCGCGGGCGTGTTTATTTGCCTTGAAAGCTGGCTCAACGACCGGGCGGAGGCGGAAACGCGCGGCAGCGTGCTCGCCGCCTATATGGTCGCCCTCTATTCGGGGCAGGCGGTCGGGCAATTGCTGCTGGGCGCCAGCGGTGCGTTGCCGGCGGTGCCATTCCAGATCGCCTCCATCCTCATTTCCCTGGCCATCATCCCGCTCTGCCTGACGCGCAGCAGCGCCCCCGCGCCGGTCGATGCGCAGGCCTTCACCATCCGCGCCCTCTATGCCGCGTCACCGCTCGGCACGGTCGGCTCGGTCGCGACCGGGCTGATGCTGGGCGCCTTCTATGGCATGGCGGCGGTGCATGTGCGCCGGCTGGGGCTGGATCTTGGCGCGACCGCCAGTTTCATGATGATCGTCATCCTGGGCGGCGTCGCGCTGCAATGGCCGCTGGGGCGCCTGTCGGACCGGCTCGACCGGCGTCGGGTGATCGTCGGCTGCTTTGCCGCGACGCTGGCGGTCTGTACGGTGCTGGCGATGCTGGTGTCGGGCGGCCCGCTGCTGCTGGCGCTTGGCGGCCTGTTCGGCGGCCTCAGTTTCGCCCTCTATCCGCTCTGCGTCGCCCATTGCAACGACCGGCTGCTGGCGACCGAGCGGGTCGCGGCGAGCGGTCGGCTGGTGCTGCTCTATTCGGTCGGCGCGGCGATCGGTCCGCTCGGCGCTGCCCTGCTGATGAGCCTGGCGCCGACGAGCGGCCTCTTTCTCTTCATTGCCCTGTGTGCCGGCGCGACGCTGGCCTTCGGCCTCTGGCGCCAGACGGCGACCCCGCCCGTGCCGGTGCCCGACCAGCAGGACTTCCAGATCGTGCCGCGGACCACGCCGGTGGCTTCGCTGCTCGATCCCAATACCGTAGACGGACAGACCGAATGACCGCTTCCGCCGTTCCTGCCAGCCCTGCTGCCCCGGTGCAGGCCGACAAGGCCACCCTGCGCCGGGCCATCGCCGCGTCGGCGCTGGGCAATGCCACTGAATGGTTCGACTATGGCATCTATGCCTATGGCGTGACCTATATTTCTGCCGCGCTCTTTCCCGGCGAGGTGGACGATGCCATTCTGTTCGCGCTGGCGACCTTTGCCATTTCCTTCCTCGTCCGGCCGCTTGGTGGCCTGTTCTGGGGACCGCTGGGTGACCGGCTGGGGCGCAAGTCGGTGCTGGCGTTGACCATATTGCTGATGTCGGGCGCGACGCTGGCCGTCGGCCTCATCCCTTCCTATGCGCAGATCGGCTGGGCTGCGCCCGCGCTGCTCATCATCCTGCGCATGGTGCAGGGCTTTTCCACTGGCGGCGAATATGGCGGGGCCGCGACCTTCATGGCCGAATATGCGCCCGACGCCCGACGCGGCTTCTATGGCAGCTTTCTGGAGTTCGGTACGCTCGCCGGCTTCTCCTTCGGTGCGGCGCTGATGCTGGGTTTTTCGTTGCTGCTGGGGGATGCGGTCATGCACGCCTGGGGCTGGCGAATTCCCTTCCTGGTGGCCGCGCCCATGGGCCTCATCGGCATGTATCTGCGGTCGAGGATGGAGGACACGCCGGTCTTCCGCGATCAGGCGGCCGAAGGCCGCGGATCGCCGTCCCTTTCCCGGCTGCTGCGCGATCATAAGCGGCCGATGCTGGTCGTGGGCGGGCTGGTCGTGGCGCTCAACGTCGTCAATTATACGCTGCTCAGCTACATGCCGACCTATTTGCAGCGCCGCATCGGCCTGTCCCCGGACGAGGCGCTGGTGGTGCCGATCATCGGCATGCTCTTCATGATGGTCTTCCTGCCGATCGCCGGCCATATGTCCGATCGGATCGGGCGGCGGCCGATGTGGCGGCTGTCGCTCATTGGCCTGCTGGTCGCGGTGGTGCCGCTCTACACGCTGATGGCGACGGGCCTGGTCGGTGCGATCATCGGCTTTGTCCTGCTCGGCCTGCTCTATGTGCCGCAACTGGCGACGATTTCGGCGACCTTCCCGGCGCTGTTCCCCACCATCGCACGCTTCGCTGGCTTCGCGATCGCCTATAATCTGTCGACATCGCTGTTCGGCGGCACGGCGCCGGCGATCGGCAGCGCGCTGATCGGCGCGACCGGCAATGAACTCATGCCTGCCTTCTACATGATGGCGGCCTGCATCATCGGCCTGATTGCGCTCCGCTTCATGGCGGAAACGGCAGGCCGGTCGCTCCATGACGATCCGTTCGAAGGCGAGCGTGCCGCATGATCAGCCATCTCTATATCGCGTCGGACAGCCTCCAGATCCTGACCCGCGGCTATGTCGAGAATGTCTGGTTGCAGGCCATGACGGGATTGCTGCTGCTTGGCGCATTCGCCTGGGCGGCCAACTGGGTGGCCAAGCGTATCGTCCTGACCCTGTTGCTGCGACTGATCGATCATCTGCCGTTCCGGGTCGAGACCGCGCATATTGGTGCCGTCGTCGCGCGCCTGTCCAACATCGTGCCGGCGCTCATCATCCAGTCGGGCGTCGCCGCCGTCCCGCATCTGCCGGTCAGGCTCGCCGGCTTCATCGCCAGCCTGTGCGCCGCCTTCATCATCCTGACGCTGGCCATCGCCTTGAGCGGCCTGCTGACGCTCGGCAACGACCTGTATCAGCGCCGCCCTGACGCTGCGAACCGGCCGATCAAGGGCTATGTGCAGGTGGCTAAGCTGCTGGTCTATGCCGCGGCGAGCATCCTGATGATCGCGGCGCTAATGGACCAGTCGCCCTTGCTGCTATTGTCGGGGCTGGGGGCGATGGCGGCCGTGCTGATGCTGGTGTTCAAGGACACGATCCTGTCGCTGGTCGCATCCGTGCAGATCGGCTCCAACGACATGATCCGGGTGGGCGACTGGATCGAGATGCCGCAGCTCGACGCCAATGGCGATGTTATCGATATCGCGCTGCATACGGTGAAGGTCCAGAATTTCGATCGCACCATCACCACCATCCCGACGCACAGGCTGATCAGCGAGAGTTTTCGCAACTGGCGCGGGATGCAGGAATCGGGCGGCCGCCGGATCATGCGGGCGCTGGTGATCGACCAGAACAGTGTCGGCTTTCTCGATGAGGCAGGGTTTGATGCCGTCGCACGCTTCGGCCTGCTCCGAACCTATCTGCATGACAAGCAGCATGACCTGTCACGCTGGAATGGGGACCATGCGGCGGACAACAGGTTGGATGGCCGGCGGCTGACCAATATCGGCACCTTTCGCGCCTATGTGCTGGCCTATCTGCGCGCGCATCCGAATATTCGCGCCGACCAGACCCTGCTGGTGCGCCAGCTGGCGCCCAGCGAACATGGACTGCCGCTGGAAATCTACGCCTTCGCCAACAGCATCGTCTGGGCCGAATATGAAGGCATACAGGCCGATATTTTCGACCATCTGATCGCGATCCTGCCCGAATTCGGGCTGCGCCTGTTCCAGCGGCCTGCGGGAAGCGATCTGGGGCAGCTCATGTCGGGCACCCGGATATGGAACGGGCAGGGCGCGCTCGAAGCGCGAGCGCTGTGTCAGGTGGGGTGAACGGCGCGGGTTGTTCCGTTCGGTCTGCTGCCGGATACTGCAATATCTGGTATGAGAAATAGTTTTTCTCGTTCACAGCATGCCGGCATCGCTCGATGCATTGCCGATCAGCAGCAGCATTTTCGAACGTGCATCCTCACCGTCTCCTCGCATGATCGCGTCGAAAACGGCGTCATGGTCGGGCATCGGATCGCGCGACTCCTGGCGCTCATCGCGCGCAAAGCGCGTGGTCCAGGCAACTACCGCCGTGACCGATGTCGCGAGCGTGATGAGGGATTCATTGCGGGTTGCGAGCAGGATCTGGCGGTGAAAATTCTGGTCGGCTGCGCGTCCCTCCATCGTCTGGAGTCCGCAGCGCCGCATTTCCTCGAGCGCATGACCCATGCGTGAAATGTCCTGCGTATCACGGCGGAGCGCTGCAAACTGGGCCGCGGCCGGCTCCACCACGATACGCAATTCGAAGATGTCGCGGAGAAACTCGGGCGTGGGTCCGGCTTCGAACATCCATGCAAGAACGTCCAGGTCCAGCATGTTCCAGCGAAGCCGGTCGTTGATGCGCGTGCCGCTCTTCGTCCGGCTATGGACCAGCCCCTTGGCTGACAGGACGCGGACCGCCTCACGATAGGCGGTCCGCGAGATGCCCTGTTCGGCGCTATAGCGCTCCTCGCCTGGCAATATGTCTCCCGGCTGATAGCGGCCGCCCACGATGGCGATGCCCAGGTCATGCGCGATCCTGTCGTGCACGGCGCGCTGGGGCTGGCTGGCGGGGCGGGACAGTGGGTGCTCATCTGCTTGCGTCATAGGTTCTCGTCCGATTTGCGGCTGCGATCGTCAAGCCAGATCCGACATTTGCCAGAACTGGTATGAGGAAAAGTGGAGAATTTTCGACATGTCCCTATTACTCCGTCAAAATATCGCTTGAAACCACCTCTAATTCGCATAATCTAGTATGAGAAATAAAAATGACTCGGAGGGATTGCTGTGATGAAAGGCGCTATGAAGCTGTCCATCTCATTGGTCGCGTTGCTGGCGGCGCAAGAGGCCGTGGCACAGGGTGATGCGGAGGCGAGCGGGACGGGCGTGAGCGATGTCGACATCATCGTCACCGGCATGCGAGCCAGCCTTTCGTCGGCACAAAACATCAAGCGTAATGCGCAGCAGTTGGTGGATTCCGTCGTTGCCGAGGATATCGGCAAGCTACCCGACAACAATGTGGTCGAGGCGCTTCAGCGCGTGCCCGGCATCCAGGTTTCGCCCCGCGCGCGCGGCGAATCCGCGACCGTGCTGATCCGTGGCCTTCCCGACGTCGTGACATTGGTCAACGGCCGCAACATCTTCAGTACCACCGGCCGTTCCCTGTCGCTGGCCGATGTGCCGGCAGACCTGGTTGCCGGCGTCGACGTCTACAAATCGCGTTCCGCCGATCAACTGGAAGGCGGCATTGCCGGGCTCATCAACGTGCGCACCCGCCGGCCCTTCGACTTCAAGGGGCTGGAAGTCGCGCTGGCCGGACGCGAAGTCTATAGCGAGCAGCCCGATACGATCGATCCCTATGCCAGCGCGCTCATCAGCAATCGCTGGTCGACCGGCATCGGCGAGATTGGCGCATTGGTGAGCGTCTCCTACCACAAGACCCGCTATCGCGACTTCACGGTCTATAGCGGCGGATATTTCGGCTATAATCTCGACAATAGCCGCGCGCCCTACACCCCAGGCGTCCCGCTCGACCCGCGCGGTAACGGCGCAAATGACCCTGCCGTGTTTCGGACCGACGTTATCGGTGCCTTCGATCGGATCGGCACCCGGACCCGCCCGGCCGTCAATGCCACGCTGCAATGGGCGCCGGATGATCGCCTGACCATTCATGCCGACGGCCTTTTCTACGGCTATCGCGAACGCGGCAACGGCAATCAGAATTTCACGTCGATGAACGGCACATTGCGCTCGCCGCTCGCATTCGTGGGCGATACCAAGCTGGTAGAATCGCTCAGCATCAGCGGCGGGCGTGTCGCCAATTTCGGCACGGCCTACCGAAACAAGGCGGATCGCTGGCAAGGGGCGATCGGTGCGGATTGGGAGGCCAACGACTGGAAGGCCGCGACGGAACTGTCCTACACAAGGTCTAAGGCCACCGATGTCGGCAATAATCTGGACGTCGACTTCATCGCGTCCCGCACCGATGCCGTCTTCAATGATGGATCGGGCACCCCCTATTTCTCCCTGCCCAATGACGACATTGCCGATCCGGACCGCTATTATCTGTCTCGCCTGTCCACCACGCGCACGATCGGCGACGGCAGGGAATGGGCCTGGCGGGGCGATCTCTCCTACCGCGCGCCTTTCCTGATCTTTTCCGGGCTGGATACGGGCCTTCGGATCAGCCAGCGCGATGCGCAGTCGGACAGTTTCACCCAGACCGTGAATTGCGGTCCGGCGGTTTCGGTCAAATGCTATGCTGTCAAGGCGGACAGCCTGCCGGGGCTGATGACGGTGACACCTGGCGGATTCGATACGGGAACCGGCAAGTTCGTGGAGCAATGGGCAACGCCGGGCACCGACTATCTGCTGAACAATATCGGATCGCTGCGGCAATTATTCGGTCTCGCGCCCGGCGATCCGGCTTTCCAGGATACCCAGCATTTCGACATCAAGGAGAAAAACCAGGCCGGCTATGGCCAGGCCAATATCGAGGTCGGACAACTGGACGGGCAGGTCGGCGTGCGCGTGATCCGCACCGACATCAAATCCAATGCCTTCCTGGTTCTGCGCGGCGCCACCTCACCCGTCACGATCCGGAACAAGAGCACGGATGTGTTGCCCAGCCTGGCGCTGCGCTACAAGCTAAAGGACAATCTCTTCCTGCGCTTCGCTGCCAGCAAGACGATCACGCGCCCGAGCTTCACACAGCTCAATCCGGCGCTCACTTTGACGCCACCGGTACCCGGTCAGCAACCGTTCGGCCGGGGAACGAGCGGCAACGCCGATCTGAAACCGATCCGCTCCGACAATTACGACCTGTCGCTCGAATGGTATATCGACCGTTCCAGCTCGATCACCGCCACGATCTTCCGTCGCGACGTCAAGGGCTTCATCCAGTCGGTTACCAGCAATTTCGACATCGATTATCTGGGCGCCGACAATGGCGTCTATCAGATCACCCGCCCGGAAAATTCCGGTTCGGGACGCCTGCAGGGAATTGAGGGCGGCTTCACCTTCTTCCCCAAGGGACTGCCCCAGTGGCTGGACGGCATCGGCATCAGCGCCAACGGCACCTATATCGATGGCAACAACAAGGCGCTCTCGCCGCTGCCCGGCGTCACCGGCTATATGGACATCCCCTTCCAGAATGTGTCCAAATATTCCGGCACCGCCACCTTCATCTATGAAAAGGGCGGCTTTTCCGGGCGGGCCTCCTATGTCTGGCGCGACAAATATAATGCCGGCCTGCATTTTACCGGGGTCAATCCCAGTTTCATCACGAACGGCGCGATCAGCAATCTGGACCTGTCTTTGTCCTACGAGATCAATCCCCAGTTTACGGTCGTGTTCGACGCGACCAACATTCTGAAAAATCTCTATCAAACCTCGTTCAACGACCCCAATCTCTATCCGCGCGATACCGTTCTCTACACGCGCACCTTCGCCCTTGGTTTCCGGGCAAAGCTTTGAACAAGCCCATATCGAGAGGATGTTCCATGACCATTTCCCGAGTGATCGCGTCCCTGTCGGTGCTGCTGGCGCTGCCGCAACTGGCCCATGCCCAGACAGCGCCGGCCCGGCAGGTCGCGATCAGCGTGGACGCGGCCAAGCCAGCAGGCAAGCTGCCGCCCGTCTGGCGCTTCTTCGGCGCGGACGAGCCCAATTATGCGACCATGAAGGACGGCCGGAAATTGCTGGTCGAACTGGGCGAACTGAAGAAGGGTGAGATCTATTTCCGTGCCCATAACCTGTTGAGCAGCGGCGATGGCACCGCCGCCTTCAAATGGGGCAGCAGCAACGCCTATACCGAAACCAGGGACGGCAAGCCGGTCTATGACTGGAAAGTCGTGGACGGCATCATCGACACCTATCTGGCACGCGGCGTTCGGCCCTATCTGCAGATCGGCTTCATGCCCGAAGCCATGTCAGCCGCGCCGGCCGGCACGCCCTATCAGCATAGCTGGCGGCCCGGGTTCGATTACAAGCTGATCGCGACCGGCTGGACCTATCCCCCCAAGGATTACGAGAAATGGGCGGAACTGGTCTATCAATGGACGCTCCACAATATCGAGAAATACGGCAAGGCCGAGGTCGAGAAATGGTATTTCGAGGTCTGGAACGAGCCGAACTCGCCCTTCTACTGGACCGCTTCGCCAGAGGAATTCTACAAGCTGCATGACTATGCGATCAGCGCGGTGCGCCGCGCGCTGCCAACCGCGCGGGTCGGTGGTCCGGACGTTGCGGGCGCTGGCGGCGCTTTCATGGACGGCTTCCTGAAGCATGTGTCGTCCGGCAAGAATTATGTGACCGGCCAGACCGGGACGCCCACCGACTTCCTGTCCTTCCATGCCAAGGGCCGGCCGGAATTTGTCGATGGCCATGTCCGCATGGGGATCGCGACCCATTTGCGGGAAGCGGATCGCGGCTTTACCAAAGTGCTGTCGATCCCGTCGCTGGCCGGGAAGCCGGTGGTGATCGGCGAAAGCGATCCCGAAGGCTGCGCGGCCTGTCCGGGACCGCAAAACGACTATCGCAATGGCACCATGTATTCGAGCTACACCGCCGCCAGCTTCGCGCGCATCTGGGAATTGGCGGAACGGAGAAAGGTCAATCTGGAAGGTGTCCTGTCCTGGTCGTTCGAGTTCGAGGATCAGCCCTGGTTCGCAGGTTATCGCCAGCTCTCGACCAATGGCGTCGACTTGCCGGTTCTCAATGTCTTCCGCATGTTTGCGCAGCTTGGCGAAACGAAGCTCTCAACCGTCAACAGCGCGCAGATCCCGCTCGATCAGGCGATGACGAAGGGCATCCAGGGTGATGCCGATATTGGGTCGATCGCCACCCGCGCAGCGGACGGCAAGGTCGCCTTGCTACTCTGGCATTATCATGACGATGATGTCGCTGGGCCGGATGCGCAGCTGAAGATCGGCTTGAAGGGACTGAAGGCTGCGCCGTCCTCGGCGACGCTGTGGCGAGTGGATGGCGATCATGCCAATGCCTTTGCCGCCTGGAAGAAGATGGGCTCGCCCCAGTCGCCCGATCAGGATCAATATGCGCAGTTGGAGGCCGCGTCGGTCATGAAGGCGGAGACGGTCGCTGTCGCCGGCCCACGTGGCGCGGCCAGCATCGATCTTGCGCTTCCGCGCCAGGGTGTCGCCCTGCTGATCCTGGACGCGCAATAGGATGGCCGTTGTGGCCGCATCGGAGCCGTACCGGGAACGCTGGGCGATTGCGGCGATGATCACCGTCGCCATCGCCATCTCCTACCTTGATCGCCAGACGCTTCCCTGGGCGATCAAATATATCGAAGCCGACATCCCCATCGGCAACCAGACCAAGGCCGTTCTCGATTCCGCCTTCCTCGCCACCTACGGCCTCATGTATCTGGGTGGCGGCTGGCTGCTGGATCGAGTGGGAACGCGGCGCGGCTTTCTGGCGATCATGATCTTCTGGTCGCTGGCCTGCGCCAGCCATGGCGTGGCGGGCGGCATCGCCGCGCTGGTGGTCAGCCGGCTGCTGCTCGGCATAGGGGAGGGCGGGGGCTTCCCCGCCGCCACCCGCGCCATTGCCGAATGGTTTCCGCCTGAACGCCGCGCGGCCGCCATGGGCCTCGTCAATGCCGGGACGGCAGTGGGCGCCGTCGTCGCACCGCCCTTGATCGCGGGCATTCTAGCCTACGGGCACTGGTTCGATCTGGCGAGCTGGCGGTGGGTTTTCTTCATCACCGGCGGGTTCGGCCTCGCCTGGGCGCTCTGGTGGTTCCTGACCTATCGCACGCCCGCCGGGGACGTCGTCTCCGCAGGCGAGGACGCCGGACTGGCGCCGACCGTGGCCATGCTCCTTGCCCGCCGTGAAGTGCGTGGCCTTGTCGGCGCCAAGTTCCTGAGCGACGGCGCCTGGTATTTCTACCTCTTCTGGCTGCCCAAATATCTGTTCGAGGCGCATGGCTTCGACCTGAAACAGGCGGCGACCATCGGCTGGATTCCCTATGCGGCATCGGGTGTCGGCAGTCTGTGCGGTGGCTGGCTCTCCAGCCGCCTTCTTTCCGCCGGCCGTTCGGTCGATGCCGCCCGCAAGATCGCTCTGGGCCTGAGCGCCGCCTGCATGCCCTGGGTCATGCTGGCGCCCGCGACTGCCTCGGTCGCAGCGGTCATTGGCATCTTCAGCCTCGCCTTCTTCGGGCAGCAAAGCTGGTCGACCCTCGTCATGACCCTGCCGACCGACCTTGCGCCGCGCAGCGCCCTGGGACGTCTTGCCGGGCTGGTCGGCCTTGGTGGCGCCTTTGGTGGCATCGTCATGGGTCAGGCGGCTGGCTGGGCACTCGACGCCGGGCTTGGCTACGCGCCGGTGCTGACCGTTGCTGCCACCCTGCACCTGATCGCCTTTGCGCTGATCTGCCGCTCGATTCCTCGCATTTCGCCTCTCAGCTTCACTCGAAAGGTCGTCCCTTGAAAATCACCGAAATCCGCACCCGCGTCGTCCAGTGGGAAGGCGAAACCGTGCCGCTGCCGCCGCACTTCTGCACCAATCCCATGGATATGGTGTCGCCAATGCTGTCGCCCGAAACCATGGGCACCTTCACCTTCCATGGCTGGCTGATTGTCGAAATCTTCACCGACCAGGGGCTGGTCGGGATCGGCAATGCCGCGCTCGCGCCGTTCGTGACCAAGCAACTGATCGACCAGTATCTTGCCCCCTTGTTGATCCGCCAGGATCCGTGGGACAGCGAGTTTCTGTGGCAGCATATGTATCGCAAGACCATGGCGTTCGGGCGCAAGGGCGTGGCGCTGGTTGCGATTTCCGCGCTCGACATCGCGATCTGGGATCTGATGGGTAAGGCGGCGCAACAGCCCGTCTTCCGCCTGCTGGGCGGCCGGACCAAGGCAAAGATTCCGGTCTATGCCAGCCGCCTCTACTCGATCCCGCTCGACGAACTGGCGCAGGAAGCCGCCGCCTACAAGGCGCAGGGCTACAAGGCGATGAAGCTGCGTTTCGGCTGGGGGCCGATCGACGGGGCGGAGGGCATGGCACGCAATGTCGAACTGATCCGCACCGTGCGCGAAACGGTGGGTGACGAAATCGACATCATGGCGGACGCCTATATGGGCTGGAGCCTCGACTATGCGAAGCGCATGATGCGCCTCATCGAACCCTTCAACCTGCGCTGGCTGGAGGAGGCGATCATCCCCGACGATATCAATGGCTATCATGAACTGCGCCGGTTCGGCACGACGCCGATCGCGGCGGGCGAGCATGAATTTACCAGCTATGGCTTCCGCCAGATGATCGAGGCGAAATCGCTCGACTACTTCCAGTTCGACACCAACCGCGTCGGCGGCATCACCGCCGCGCGAAAGATACAGGCGCTCGCCGAGGCCTATTCCATCCCCGTCGTCCCCCATGCCGGCCAGATGCACAATTATCATGTGGTGATGGCGAGCCTCAACAGCCCCATCGCCGAATATTTCCCGATGGTCGATGTGGAGGTGGGCAACGAGCTCTTCTGGTACATCTTCAAGGGCGAGCCCCAGGCGGTCGATGGTCATATCGATCTCGACGATAATCTCCCGGGTCTGGGGCTCGAAATCGACGAAGCTGCACTCTCGCGTTTCAAGGTGATCGGATGATGAAGATAGCAATATTGGGGCTGGGCATCATGGGGGGCGGCATGGCGCGCCAGTTGCTGGCGGCCGACTTCGACCTGACTATGTGGAACCGCAGCGCAGACAAGGCCGAGGCGTTGCGCGCGGCTGGCGGACGCTTGGCTGCGACGCCGGCGGATGCGGTGCAACATGCCGACATCGTCATCGCCATGCTGGCCAATGACGATGTGTCGAAAACCGTTTGGACCGGCGAGGATGGCGCACTTGCCGCCATGAAGGCCGGCGCGATCGCGATCGAATCCAGCACCCTGACCGGCGACTGGGTATGCGACCTTGCCCGCCAAGCGGTCGCCCGAGGCGTGCGCTTCCTGGAAGCGCCGGTGACCGGCAGCCGGGATCAGGCGGCACAGGGTACGCTCCGCTTCCTCGTCGGCGGTGACGCGGAGGCGATCGCAGTCGCTCGCCCAGCCTTCGATGCCATGGGCGGGGCGCTTGTCCATCTCGGACCTGTCGGCAGCGCCGCTACGATCAAGCTTGCCAATAATTACCTGTGCGGCGTGCAGGCGGCCAGCCTGGCCGAAGTCATCGCCCTGTTCGAGAAACATGGACTGGACATCGAGCAGGCCATGTCCATCCTCTTTGACGGTGCCCCCGCCAGTCCGATGGTGAAGGGCGTGGGCCGTCGAATGCTCGATCGCGATTATGCCCCGCATTTCGTGGTCCCGTTGATGGCAAAGGATCTGGGCTATGCGGCGCAGGCGCTGGCTGATGTAGGGATTGTTTCCGCCATTGCGCAGGCCGCACGGCAGCGCTTCATCGACGCGGATCTGGTTGGCGAAGGTGACCGCGACATCGCCGCGATCGTGGAGCCGCTCAGAAAGGCGTGAGACGCGCAGGATTGGGAGAGGGGTAATGAAGAAGCGTTTGTTGGTGTCCATCGCGCTGCTTGCAGCGACGATCCTGACGTCCGGTGGACAGGTGACGGCGCAGGAAACCGCGATGCCCGCCGCGACCGTTACGCTGCATGCAGACAAGCCTGGAGCGAGGGTCGATCGTCGGATCTTCAGCCAATTTGCCGAACATCTGGGTTATGGCATTTATGGCGGTATCTGGGTCGGGCCGGAATCGAAAATCCCGAACACGCGCGGCTATCGCAATGATGTCGTCGCGGCGCTCAAGACATTGTCGGTGCCCCTGGTCCGCTGGCCGGGAGGCTGCTTTGCCGACGAATATCATTGGCGCGAGGGGGTCGGCCCGCGCGGCAAGCGTCCGGTCAAGATCAACACCCATTGGGGCGGCGTTGCTGAACCCAACAGCTTTGGCACGCACGAGTTCATGGATTTCGCCGAACTGATCGGTGCGGAAGCCTATGTGTCGGGCAATGTCGGTAATGGATCGCCGGCGGAAATGGCGGAGTGGGTGGAATATATGACCGCACCGGCCGGTACGCTGGCGCAGGAGCGCGCCAAGAACGGCCGCAAGGAGCCTTGGAAACTTCCCATGTTCGGCATCGGGAACGAGCTATGGGGGTGCGGCGGCAACATGCGCGCCGAATATGCGGCTGACATCACACGCCGTTACGCAACTTTCGTGAAGGCGCCATATGGCGTGAAAATCCTCAAGATCGCCAGCGGGGCAAACAGCCGCGACTATGATTGGACCGATGTGATGATGCGCGTTGCAGGCAAGTCGATCGATGGCATCGGCCTGCATTATTACACCCATCCCATGCGCGGCAAGGTGAAGGGATCGGCGACCCAATTCACCGAAACGGACTATGCCCGCACGCTTGCCAGCACCCTGGTCATGGAGGAACTGCTGGAAAAGCATGGCGCGATCATGGACAAATATGATCCCGAAAAGCGCGTCAACCTGGCGGTGGACGAATGGGGCATCTGGACCGATGTTGAACCCGGCACCAATCCCGGATTCCTCTATCAGCAGAATAGTATGCGCGATGCGATCATCGCCGCGCTCAACATCAACCTGTTCGCCCGCCATGCCGACCGGGTGCGCATGACCAACATCGCCCAGATGGTGAATGTGCTCCAGGCCATGATCCTGACCCGCGACGACAAGATGGTGCTGACGCCCACCTATCATGTGTTCGACATGTACAAGCCCTTCCAGGATGCGACCTTCCTGCCCTTGGAATTGGCATCCCCCTGGTACAGCAGGGATCAATGGGCGATGCCTGCGCTCAGCGCAGCGGCGGTGCGCGACAGCGCAGGCATTGTGCATATCGCCCTTACCAACACCGACCCCAATCGACCGATGACAGTGACCGCGAAACTGGAGGGGGTAACCGCCTCTATGGTCGAGGGGCGTATCCTGACCGCGCCGAGTGTCCAGTCGCACAATGATTTCGGATCGCCCGATGTGGTGAGGCCTGTCCCGTTCAGTGGCGCGACCCTCTCGCAAGGCGCTCTGACCGTGACATTGCCCGAGCACAGTGTGGTGATGCTCACGCTGGGGCAGGTCACGCGCAATTGATGTCGCCGTGTCCTTTGCGATTATTGCTTATTTATCAAAAATTCACTGATTGTATTGGTGGAGTGGTGGAATTAATAGCCGAGAAAAAATCTGTTAAAATCAAATATAATATTTCAGATATATTCAACTGCAGCCACGACAATTTATACGTACATCTCTGACAGGCATAAAATTAAAATGTTTTAAAGTTCTGAATTTATCTTTCTGTAATGTTCGTGAGGTGCGTAAAAATATTTGAAGCCTGTCATATTTTTCTGTCGATGGGATCTTTATTTTTGGCGTCTCCGCCTCTGGCAGACCACGCCCTATGGCGCCCTGGCGCCTTCGAGACGGCTTTGCCTAACTCGTCCCATATAGGTCGGTCGCTGACGCATTGCAGCCTTTTGGGCTGCTGGCTGCTGCCAGCGCGGCTGCACCGGCTCCTTCTCTTGCGTTGCGGCCCTGCGGGTGCAGCCCGCCTTATGGGCACGGGCCTGCCGTGCGGCTCCTTGCCGCCCATCCCCGCCATTCCGGCGGCCGGTGCTGGAGAGGCAGGAGAAAGGACATGGGTACGGGTAATGGATCGCTCTATGACGATGTGACGCAGCATATCATCGCACAGCTGGAAGAGGGACGGCTGCCATGGGTGCAGCCCTGGGACACGAGCCTCACTGTCACGGGGCTTCTCCGCAATGCGGCAACGGGCCGCTGCTATTCAGGCATCAATATCCTGATCCTGTTGGACCGTCTGTCGAGCGGGGCTATGGCGCGCAGCGCTGGATCGCCTATCGGCAGGCGCAGGCGCTGGGCGGCAATGTCCGCAAGGGCGAGGTAGGGACCAGCGTCTGCTATGCCGACCGTTTCACGCCGAAGGATGAGCAGGAGAAGGCGGCGAGGGCCAAGAAACTTGGCGACTTCCAGAGAAATCTGTTGATCCACCATGGATGAAACGGGATGAGACTCATCATGCGTCTCTTGCTGATTGAGGACAATAGTCGACTGGCCGGATTGCTGATTGCCGGCCTCGAGCGGCGGGGGTTCCATTGCGACCATGCCGAAACGCTGATCATTGCGACAGAGGCCGTCGCAGCGGAAGTTCATGATGTACTGATCGTCGATCGCGGCCTGCCTGATGGCGACGGCATTGCCTGGCTGCGCGACATCAGGCGGCAGGGGCATATGCAGCCGGCCCTGATCCTGACGGCGCGTGACGCCCTTGAGGACCGGATCACCGGCCTCGACGCCGGCGCCGACGATTATGTGGTAAAGCCCGCCGAGGTGGACGAGATCGCTGCCCGCATCCGTGCGCTGATGCGCCGTCCGGGGCCGCGTGCCCAGACCGAATTGCGCTTCGGGCCGCTGCTGGTCGATTCGGCGCGGCGCATGACACTGTGCGCAGGGCAGGCGATCGATCTGTCGCGCCGTGAGACCGATCTGCTGGAACTGCTGCTGCGCCAGGCCGGCGCCGTGGTCCGGCGCGAGAGCATCGAAAGCGCGCTCTATTCCTTTGCCGAGCCGGTCACCCCCAATGCTGTCGAGGCCACGGTGTCGCGCCTGCGCCGCAAGCTGGAGGAAGCGGGCGCGCGTGGCATGCTCCATACCGTGCGCGGCGTCGGCTATATGCTGCGGGAGCCGGCGGCATGAGCCAGCGTCGCTCGATTGCCCGTCGGCTCTTCATCGGCCTATCGATCGTGGGCTTCATCGGCACCACGCTGCTGCTCGTCTTCATCATCAACGAACATAGGCAAAGCTTCACCGCGCTGGGCGACCCGGCGGCCGCCCGCCATGCCTTCCGCGAATTGTTCGAGCATGTCATCCTGCCGATCCTGGTGCTGATCATCCCGATGGGCATGGCCAGCCTGATCGTGATCCGAAAGGCGCTGGCGCCATTGGGGGAGGCGGTCGCCCAGTTGCAGGTGGCCGAACGTCATCAGCGCGGGGTGCTGATCGATCATGCCGCCTTCCCGACCGAGGCGGTGCCCTTCGCCCAGGCGGTCAATCGCCTGCTCGGCCAGCTCGACCAGGCAGCGCGTGACCATGAGGCGTTCGCCGCCGATGTCGCGCATGAACTGCGCACGCCGCTCGCCGTGCTGGCGCTGGAACTGGACGGGCTCGACCATCCCGATGCGCCGCGTCTGCGCGCCGAGGTGATCGCGATGCGCCGGCTGATCGACCAGTTGATGCTGCTCGCGCGGGTCGAGGCGCAGAGCGTGGCCCAGTCGATCCGCGACGGCGTCCGGCTGGAGGATGTCGGCGCCGACATCGTCAGCCTGATGGCGCCCGGCGCGATTGCTGCCGACAAGAGCCTGTCGCTGACCCGCGTCGGCGATGTCGCGCCGATCATGGGGCAGCGCGAGACGGTCGCGGCGGCGCTGCGCAACCTTGTCGAAAATGCGCTGCGGGTGACGCCGGCGGGTGGCGCCGTCACCGTGATCGCCGGTCCCGGCCCGCGCTTGCGGGTGAAGGACGGCGGCACCGGCCTCACGCCCGAGCGGCTGGCCGAACTGGTCCAGCGCCATCGCCGCGCGGATCATGCCAGCAGCGAAGGCGCCGGGCTGGGGCTGGCGATCGTCGCCCGCATCATGGCCGCGCATGGCGGCACCCTTTCCAGCACGGCCGATGCACAGGAACTGGTGCTGGATTTCGCGCCACCGCGTTGATCGTCCGAAAACCGCTCGTCAGGGTCTCGTCAGTTTGATCCCATAGGGCTGGGGCCATGGTCCCGCTATTCCGATTCGTGCGCCTGCCCGGCGCTCTCGCCCTCCTGACGCTTGCCGCCTGTTCGGGGGAGCAGGCCGCGCCCGCCAATGACAGCGCTGCGGCGCAGCCGGCGGACGGATCGATCCCGCTGACGGCGGACAATATCGCCCGGCTCGGTCTGAAATTCGGCGCGGCCATCGCTGCCACCGAAGCGCCGATCGCCGTCGTGCCCGCGCTGATCGCGCCGCCGCCCAACGCCCGTGTCGCTGTCGCCGCCACCTTCCCCGGCATCGTCACCCGCATTCTGGTGGTCGAGGGCGAGGAAGTGCGGCGCGGCCAGCCGCTGGCGATCGTCTCCAGCCGCGATGTCCTGTCCATGGGCGCGGACCTCAATCGCGCGAGCGCAAGGCTGGGCGTGGCGCAGTCGAGCGCCAGCCGCCTGTCGCAACTGGAACGCGAAGGCATCATCGCCGGCGCCCGCGCGGACGAGGCCCGCGCCGTGCTGGGCGAGGCCCGCGCCGACGTGTCGGAAAAGAGCCGCATCCTGACGATGGTGAACGGATCGGGCGCCAGTGGCACCTACACGCTGACCGCGCCGATCGCCGGTCGCGTGACCAGCGCCGCCATCCACGCCGGCAGCGTCGTCGACGGCACCACCGCCCCCTATGTGATCGATGCGGCCGGCCAATATGAGGCGCAGGCGCAATTGCCCGAGCGGCTGGCGGGCCAGGTGAAGCCCGGCATGACCGTGGCGCTGGGCGATGATCTGCGCGGCACGGTGACGGCGGTCGGATCGACCATCGATCCCGCCACCCGGTCGGTAACATTGAAGGCCAGGCTGCCGGCCGGCCCCGGCGCCATGGCCGGCCGCGCCACCAGCCTGTCGATCTTCGGCCCGGCACCGACCGGTGCCGCCATGGTGCCCGCCGCCGCCGTCACGACGCTGCCCGGCGGCGACACATTATTCGTGCGCACCCGCGCCGGCGTCGTGGCACGCCCGGTCAAGGCTGGCGGCAAGGATGGCAATCATGTCCTGATCCTCTCCGGCGTGAAACCGGGCGAACAGGTCGTCGTCGCCGGCACCAGCGCGCTCAAGTCGCTGGCGATGGGCGAGTAAGGCCGGATGCTCAAATCGCTCGCCGCCTGGGCGCTCTCCTATCGCCTGATCGTCATCGCGCTTGCCCTGCTGACCGCCGTGCTGGGGGCCTGGGCCTTCGTCAACCTGCCGGTCGATGCCTATCCCAACATCGCCCAGACCCAGGTGAAGGTGATCCTCAAGGCCCCCGGCATGACGCCGGAGGAGGTGGAAAGCCGCGTCATCACCCCGATCGAGATGGAGATGCTGGGCATTCCGGGGCAGGCGATCCTGCGTTCCTCGGCCAAATATGCGATCGCCGACATCACCATCGATTTCGTCGACGGCACCGACATCTACTGGGCGCGCCAACAGGTCGCCGAACGACTGTCGGGCGTGATGGGTGATCTGCCGCCGGCGGTATCGGGCGGTATGGCGCCGATCTCGACCCCCTTGTCCGATATCTTCATGTTCACGATCGAAGGGCCTTTGAGCCTGGAGGAAAAGCGCACCCTGCTCGACTGGACGATCCGGCCGGCACTGCGCACCGTGCCGGGCGTCGCCGACGTCAATGCGCTGGGCGGCTATGTCCGCACCTTCGAAGTGCGCCCCGATCCGATCGCGCTCGCCAGCGCGGGCCTCGGCATCGCCGATCTTCAGGAAGCAATCGAGCGCGGCAACCGCAATGACGGCGCCGGCCGCCTGTCCCAGGGCGAGGAATCGCTGATCGTCCGGGCCGTCGGCGCGATCCGGTCGGAGGCGGACCTCCAGTCGATGGTCATCGCCACGCGCAATGGCCGCATTGTCCGCATGGGCGACGTCGCCACCGTCGGCACCGGCAGCCTGACCCGCTATGGCGCGGTCACCGCCAATGGTAAGGGCGAGGCGGTGCAGGGGCTGGTGATCGCGCTGCGCGGTGCCGATGCCCGCGCCGTGGTCGATGGCGTCAAGGCGCGCGTCGCTGAACTGGAAAAGACCTTGCCACAGGGCACCACGATCGCCGTCTTCTATGATCGCTCCGACTTGATCGGCCGCGCCGTCGGCACGGTCGAAAAGGCGCTGATCGAGGCGACCATATTGGTCATCATCCTGCTGATCCTGTTCCTGGGCGACTGGCGCGCGGCGGCGATCGTGGCCGCCACCCTGCCGATGTCGGCGCTCGTCACCTTCCTGATGATGCGCGGCATGGGCCTGTCGGCCAACCTCATGAGCCTGGGCGGCTTGGCCATCGCCATCGGCATGCTGGTCGACGGCGCGGTCGTCGTGGTCGAGAATATCGTCGAACGGCTCAATCATGCGAAGGATGACGGCCCGCCCCGGCTGCACCATGTCTACCGCGCCACCGGCGAAGTCGTGGTGCCGGTGTCGGCCGGCATCGTCATCATCGCGCTCGTCTTCCTGCCTCTGCTCTCGCTCGAAGGGCTGGAGGGTAAGCTGTTCGCCCCGGTTGCGCTCACCATCATCTTCGCGCTGGCGGGATCGCTGCTGATCGCGCTCACCCTGGTCCCGGTGCTGGCTTCGCTCGGCCTCAAGGCCGGCCATCATGGCGAACCCTGGATCATGCGCAAGCTGACGCCGCGCTATCGGGCGCTGCTCGACGGTGCCTTTGGCCGCAAACGGCTGGTCTATGGCCTGGCTGGGCTCGGCCTGGTGCTGGCGGGCCTGGCCTATGGCGCGGTCGGCAAGACCTTCATGCCGTCGATGGATGAAGGCTCGGTGATCGTCCAGACCGCCAAGCTGCCGACCATCAATCTCGACCAGTCGGTGCTGGGCGACACGGCGGTGCAGCAGTCGCTGATGAAGGATGTGCCCGAAATCGCGCAGATCATCGCCCGCGTCGGCACCGACGAGATCGGCCTCGACCCGATGAGCCCGAACGAGACCGACAGTTTCGTGGTGCTCAAACCCCAGAAGGAGTGGCGCGGCGACAAGGCATTCGTCGTCGATGAAATCCGCAAGTCGCTTGATCGGTTGCCCGGCATCGAGCCGACCTTCACCCAGCCGATCGAGATGCGCGTCTCGGAGATGCTGACTGGATCGCGCGGCGACCTTGCCGTCAAGATTTTCGGCCCGGACCTCGCCACCCTGTCGGACCTTGCCGGACAGGTGCAGAAGATATTGTCGAAGACGCGCGGCGCTTCGGAGGTGATGACGCTCGCCAACGACCATGTCGACTATCTCCAGCTCGATATCGATCGCGCCGCCGCCGGCCGTTTCGGCATGCCGATCGACCAGATGCAGGACACGCTGCGTGCCCAGATCGAGGGCGTGCATGCCGGCGTCGTCGCCGACGGGCAGAAGCGCGTGCCGATCCTGGTCAAGGGCGACGAGACGATCCGCAGCGACGCGACCCGCTTTGCCGACCTGCCGCTGCGCACGCCCGACGGCACCGTCGCGCGGGTCAGCGACATGGCGCGGGTCGAGCGCACCGAGGGGCCGGTCAAGCTCGACCATGAAAATGGCTCGCGCTACGCGCTGGTCCAGGCGTTCGTCTCCGGCCGCGATCTGGTCGGCTATGTCGATGAGGCGCGCGCCACCGTCGATCGCGAAATCAAGATGCCGGCTGGCTATCGCATGGTCTGGGGCGGCCAGTTCGAAAATCAGCAGCGCGCCTCCGCCCGGCTGATGCTGGTCATCCCGGCCGCGCTGCTGCTGATCCTGCTGGTGCTGCTCATGACCCTGCGCTCGATGCGCGCGTCGCTGCTGATCCTCGCCAACATCCCCTTCGCCATGGTCGGCGGCATCATCTCGCTCTGGGTATCGGGCCAATATCTCTCCGTGCCTGCCTCGGTCGGTTTCATCGCGCTGCTCGGCATCGCGGTGCTGAACGGCCTCGTCCTCGTCGCCTATTTCCGCCAGTTGCGCGAGGAGGGGCAGAGCATGGCCCAGGCCGTGCGACTGGGCGCGGAACGTCGGCTGCGCCCGGTGCTGATGACCGCCAGCATCACGGCCTTCGGCCTTGTCCCGCTGATGTTCGCGACCGGGCCGGGGTCGGAAATCCAGAAGCCGCTCGCCATCGTGGTGATCGGCGGGCTGGTCAGTTCGACCCTGCTGACCCTCATCCTCCTGCCCATTTTGTTCGAGCGCTTCGGTGAAGGCGCCACGGAAGCCCGATCATGACCGACATGTTGCTGACCTTCTATTGCGCCGCGATCGACCGCGACGGCGTGGCCGATGCCCTGCGCAGCCGCACCCCGGCGCCGCTCCATCTGCGCGACGAGCAGGTGCTGGGCCGCGATTTCGCCGATGCCGGCGCGGGCGAGCAGGTGCGCGGCGCGCTGCGCCGGGCGGCGATCGACCTGATCGTGCCGGCGGATGATATCGACCCGCTGGTCGTCGCCGTCACCGATGCGCGGCGGGGCCATCCGGTCCGCTGGCATGCCTGCCCGGTCGCGGCACGGGGGCGCATCGCATGATCCGTGCGCTTCTCCTGTCGGCCACCGCCCTCATTACCACGCCCGCCTGGGCCCAGCGCACCGACCTGCCGCCCGAACCCTTGGTGGTCGAAGCGCTTGATAGCCATCCCGCCGTGGCTGCGGCACAAGCGCGCGTGCGCTCGGCCGAGGCCGGCGCCGCCATGCTCCGCCGGGGTGCCCATGAATTTACTTTCCAGGGCACGGTCTCCCGTCGCTCGGCCGAGGGGGAGGGCGATTATGGCGAATATGACGTCAACCTCACCCGCCCGTTCCGCCTGCCCGGCAAGGCGTCGCTGGACCGCAAGGCCGGCGAACTGGGCGTCGAGGTGGCGCATAATCTGATGGAGGATGTGCGGCACCAGACCGCGCTCGCCTTTTCCGATCTCTGGCATGACTGGCTGGTCGCCAGTGCCCAGCATCGCACCGACCTCGATTCCGCTGCCAGCCTGACGCAGGACATGGTGGCCGTGCGCCGCCGTGCCCAGTTGCGTGACGCGTCGCTACTGGACGTCGACCAGGCTGAAGCCGCGCTGGCTCAGGCGCAAGCGCAGGCCGCGACCTCCCGCGCGGCGCGGGATGAGGCGCGGGTGAAGCTCGCCGCCGGCTTCCCCGGCCTTGCTCTGCCTGAAGAGGCGCCCTTGCTTGCCGATCCGGCCATGCCCGCCACGGCGCTGGAGGATCTGCGCAATCTGGTGATCGAGCGCAGCCATGAAATTCGCGCGTCGGAGCGAGACGCGCAGCGGCTGGCTATGGTCGCCCGCCGCGCCTCGGCCGATCGCATCGCCGATCCGTCATTCGGCGTGCGCGTCTTCAGCGAACGGGGCGGGCTGGAAAAGGGCGTCGGTCTGGTCGGCTCGATTCCGCTGGGCGGTGGCTATCGCCGCGCCGCGCATGACCAGGCAACCGCAGACGCCAGTGCTGCCGAACTGGAACTCGCTCGCGTGCGGCGCGAGATAGAGGCGACCGCCGCCGCCGATCTCAGCAATGTCCGCGCCCGCGAAGCGGTCTGGCGCAGTATGGAAAGCGCTGCCGCCAGCGCCGCCGCCGCCGCGACCCGGACGAAGAGAGGCTATGAGCTGGGCCAGATCGACCTCGCCGATACGCTGCTCGCCCGCCGCCAGGCGAACGAGACCCGGCGCCAGGAAATCGATGCACGCGCCACCCTGCTGCGCGCCATCCTGCGCATCCAGATCGACGCGCATGAGGTCTGGACGTCGCAGGAAGGGCATGAGGATTAAAGTCTACAATGGGCGCGAATCTGCCATCGACGACTGGCTGCGCAATCCCATGTTCTGGACGGTCTAGGATTTCGGCAAGTGGCAGAGGGCATCGTCATCATAATGTCATCGCGGTGCACCGTAGCCGGCCCGCCGCTCCTCCCCTGTGGAGCGGCCCTCCCTGAATTCTGGTCCCGCCGTGGAGATCTTTCCGGTGGGGTTACTTTTATCTGCATCTGATAGATTTTGGACCAGCGAATAATGGCGAACGATGGGACATTCTGCTCGGTCTGGTTCTGAGTGCAAAAATAGAAAACCGGACATTCGGATCGCATGTCTGTGTTCGCCACATCCGCCAACATTCCAGACATTGCGGGCCGGAATTGAGCCACCTGTTAGCTGCCTTCTGTTCATGATAACCTGATGCGGCTGGGACGAGCCTTCGATGGCTTTGTCGAGCATGCCGAGCGGGTCTCACCGACCTGCCTGGTACCGGCAAGAACCACATCGCCACGGCTCTACTCCCATAGCTGCCAACGGGAGCAGACGGACAATCGCTCCCATGGCAACCACTCGCGCCAACAGCCCTTAACGCCCAATCAACCCATTTATGAGCTCACGGCCCAATCTGCATGGCGAGCGGGCTTGTTGATCGCCGGTGTTCAGAAACGCTCGGGGACTTTGCCGATCGTCGGCGAATTGACCCGGAATTTTTCCCCGATTTCCGCTTCTCGCGACGGATTGAGTTGATTTCGCGCCCGAACAGAGCGGTCGATATCGCGGAACCGGCGCTGAAGGTGTAGCTTCATGGCAAGCGACGAGGGCAATCGGTCGCAAAATTCATACAGCCCTGCGCAAATGCGACGACCACTGACGGGTGAGTTCGAGTTTGCTTATGCGTGGGGTGTATATGCGGGTGGTGATTGCCAGCGAAATTCGACTGCTTGGCGAATGCGTCGCTCATTCCTTGATGACGCGCGATTCGGCGCTCGATGTCTTGCTGACGGGTACGATTGCGGATCTGAGCGACCTCATGGCGCGCGGCCTGCGGTTCGATGTTGCCATTCTGGATCTGACGCAGGGCGTGGATCTCGACGCCGTGCGCGCCTTTCATCGTCGCTATCCCGATCTGGCGTTGCTCGCCCTCGGCCTGGAGGAGCAGGAGCAGGCCGTAGTGGCGCATGGCAGTGCCGGCTTTGGCTGCTACGTGCGCCGGGAGGACGGGATCGAGCGGCTGTACGCCACGGTGCGCGATGCGATTGCAGGACGAATGACCTGCTCGCCGGAAATTGCCGGCTCGATCATGCGCGCCCTGTTTCGCGCTCCCGGATCGGCTAGCGCGGACCCGGGCCATGGCAGGAACGCGACGCTGACCACCCGCGAGGAGGAGGTCGCAAGGCATGTCGCCGATGCGCTGTCTAACAAGGAGATCGCGCTGCTGCTCGACCTGAGCGAGTCCACCGTCAAGCATCACGTTCATTCTATCCTTAGCAAGCTGGAACTGCCCACCCGCCGGCAGTTGATGCGGCGGACACGGATGTTCGACATGGTGACCGAGCCGACCCGTGCGTCGAGCTGAGGCCGACTTCGCAATCCACTGACTTAGCTTTTCTCGCCGGTCTTGCTCGCCCGCCGCCGAAAATCCTCGCGCAGTGCCGCCAGGCGATCGGGGAAGGCGGCGAGCTTGTCTTCCACGTCGACCCCAGCGGCGTTCAGCCGCTTCTGAACGTCAGACAGATTGCTTTGCGCGGTCCGGAGCTTCTCCGGGTCGCCGGACAGCGAGCCGAGAATTGCGCCGGGCAGCGCTTTGGCGAGGGCCAGAAGTGCCGGCAGGGCGTCGGCCGTGACGGCACTGTCCGGGGCGATCGGCGTATCGCGGGCCGTCTTGAGCGCGGCGCGAGTGTGGCCGATCTTGCGGTCGATGCGCTGACGGATGTCGGAGAGCGCGGCCCCGAATTCCTGTTTCGCCCATTCATGGGCCTGGGCTTCGGTGACTTCGAAGCTGGCGAGGCACGATTCGCTGCAGTGCGCCTCGCCTCCGTCAAAGCGCGTGATGCGGTAGCATCCATTACGCAAGGGCGCATCGGTGGGGATGATGAAGTGACGCTGGTCCTCCTCGTTGCGCCAGAGAATGTCGTTCATCTCTCCTGCCACAGCGCATCTCCCTTCACTCTCGCGCCGCGAGGTTGCGGACGATCTGTTCCTGTTTGTCGGTGTCGCTAATCTGCCAGCCAATGACGCCCAAATGATCGGCGGCTGCGATGACATAGTCACGGGGCGTGAGGTTCATCCGGATCGGCTGGCGGTTCTTGAAATGCACGCATTTCAGGCCAGCTACACCGTCATCCAGTCGGATCGCGGTGTAGCTGTCGGGCGTGACGCTGTCCAAGCGGCGCCATTCGGTCAGGCACTGGCCCATGCTCCTGTCCTGTTCGTCGTCGCGCTGGAATAGTTCCGGCAAGGAGGCGAGGGCGATCACGCCCTCGACAACGCCCGCGTCCGCGTCGCAACTCCAACGAAAGTCGAACCCGCCTGTGGCCGTATAGAGTTCGATCAGATCGGCCGGCAACATGTAGCCGCTGTCGTCAGTTTCCTCCCGAACGATGTCCTGCCAGTCGCGTATCTCATCCGATGGCATCACGCGGAAATCCTCGAATGTGACATGGAAGGAGGAACGCTGCGCCATTTCTTCGGCCATCGTCCGGATGTCGGTCAACGCCTCATGCAGGCGTTTGTCAGCAGCTTTCGTCATTTTGGCCACTTCGCCTTTTTCTCCGTGATCAGCAGCAGAACGGCGGCGACTCCTTCGCTCAGCTTGTCATCCGGATTGCCGCCCTTCGTTTTGTAGAATGCGGTCATCCTTGCGGTGAACGTTCCGGGGTCGGTGAAGGCTCCGCGTAGGTCGCGTTCCTCGTCCATCGCCATTGCGAACCGGATTGGCACGTTGCGCTTATACAGCGCGGTGCGGCGGAGTTCGTTGATGTCCGGCCGGGCACCGTCCTCCAGATCAGGTTTTTTCAGGTTGGCGTAATAGGGCTTGTACTCCTTTTCATCGGCCCACGCCTTGTCTCTGAAGCGCATGGCTCCCCATTGAACTGAAATGGACGCGGGAAAGTCGTTCATTCGGGGGTCTTCGCTATCATCATGATAGGTGACTGACGCGGTGTAATAGAGCACCTCGCCCCGGGCGACCGCCGTTTTCGCGTCGTCTTCGACGGCGATCTCCATCCGTGTATTGTCCCCGGTGCGCATGGGTGTGGTGTTCCATGGGTCGCCCGGGCCGTGCAGCTTTTCAGATAGGAGGTGCGCGGCGACCCATTGCGGGTTTCTCCCCGCAACGAGCGGCCAGCCACGTAGCTTGCCTCTCGGTTTGCTGCCGCTGCTGCCGTCTTTGCTGAGCGGTCGCGCCGTGACGGTGGTGGCCTGCCCTGATCCGCCATGAATCTTGGTTTTGGGCATTGGGATATCGTCAATCGCGATCTCGATGATCTGGAGTTCCGGCCAGAGCTTCTCCTGCCAGTCCTCGGTCTGCTGGTCCTTGGCCTTCACATCGTCGGGCTTGGCGTCGTTCTTCGCGATCGCCGCCTTGGTGGCCTTGGCGGCCTGTTCGGTCGCGTCGAGCTTCTGGCGCGCGCTTTTGATCGCATCGGACGCCCGCTTCTGGCGGTCTTCGATATCCTCCTTCGATCCCGGCCCCTTCGAGAGGTTGATCGCCTTGTTCTCATATTTTGTGAGCTTCGCGCGCACCGGCCCCTTTTGTCCGCTCGCCATCATCACTTCGACGCCGCCAGTTGTCTCGGCTATCCACATTTCGTGGCTTTCGTGCGGGCCGGCCCAGTGGGCGACCTCGCCAATCTTGCCGTCAAAGTCTTTTTTGTCGTCGTCCTTCTTATCCTTGTCCTTCTTCCCCCCGATCCCGAGGGCCGCCAGCAGCGCCTTGCCCTTCTCGATCAGCCAGTCGAACGCCTTCTCGATGATGCCGAGTATCCATTTCTGGAAGCTCTTGATCTGCTTGGCGACCGCCTTGGGCAGGTCGCCAAAGCCGAGATAGTCCGCGATGAAGCCCAACACCGGCGCGATCAGCATCGCCAGTCCCTTCTCCACGGCATTGGCGAAGCCCGCGACATTGCCCGCGATGATGTCCGCCAGACCGTTCACGATCGTCTCGATAAGCGTGAAGATGCGCGCGGCGTTCTCGAAAACCCATTTCAGCACCTTGTAGATCGCTTCGATCGCCTGAAGGATCGCGCCCGCCGGGTTGAACAGCAGGATCAGGCGTGCGGCCACCGCCTTCACGATGGCCGTCACCATATAGTCGACCGCCATCTGGATCACCTGGTCGAGGATCGACTGCGGGTCGAGTTTCTCCCGGATCATCTCGAAAATGCCTTCCGGCCCCTTGTCGATGAGTATTGAGACGAGCGACCAGACCTGCTCGATCAGCGCGACATTCTTCTCGCCGATCTTCTTGGCGATGATCTTGCGGATATTGGGCCAGGTGATGCCCATGATCTGGAGGAAGAAGGTGATGACGCTCTTAAGCGAGAAGTCCTTGGGAACCTGCGCGTCCTTGAGGTCGCCCAGCAGCCAGCCGAGGAAGCCCTTGATCATGTGGGTGGGGAAATTGTCGAAGAACTGGCTGAAGCCCTGGCCGATGCCCTTCAGGAGGTTGTTGGCGAAGTTCACCGGGTCGTCGATGATGTCGCGCACCACCTTCTTGATCTTCGCGACCACCGCCCAGAAGGCGGGCGGGGAAATGCCGAGCAGTTCCAGCAGCCCCTCGATGATGAACTTGACGGGATCGTCGACGAAGCGTTTGACGGCGTCCACGATGCGCCCGACGAGGCCGCCCGCCTTCTTGCGCAGTTCAGCGATCTCGGCGCGCACCTCGTCCACTGCCTGCGCCGCGCGCTGGCCCAGATCCTTGTTGAATGCGTCGCGGGTCTGGTGGACTTCCTGCCCCAGCTTGTCGAGCTGGGTGTCGAAGCCGGCCTGTTCCTTGGTCGCCCACTCCTTGAGCGAAGCGGGCAGCGCGTTGAAGATGACCGCGATCTCGTCGCGGGCCTGCTTGATGCGCGCCTCGCACGCCTTGATGATCGCGTCGACCTCCGTCGAGATTTCGCGCAGCTTCTTGATGACGCCGTCGGCGAAGTTCTTTTCCGCGCGGTCATAGCCCTCGGTCGCCCAGTCGGGCAGGCCGGTGAAATAGTCGGCGATCGCGGCGAGCGTGCTTTCGTGGCGCTTCTTGACCTGATCGGCGACGCCCTTGAGGTCCGCCTTGAAGGTCGTGGTGAGGTCAGCTTTGGCCGTCTCCCACTTGTTCATCGCGTTGGGGACAAGGTCTTTGAGAAGGCCCTGCACATCCTCCTTCGCGCTGGTGAAGGCGGCGCGGGCCTGCGTCCCCGCCTGTTCGCGCATCTGCGCCTCGGTGCCGACCATCGCGGTCTGGCGCTGCGTCGTCTTGCCGACAGTTCCGGCGCGATGGGCCGTAAGGGCGGCCAGCGCCCGGACCTGGAGCGCGCCCATGTCTTCATTGGCCTTGGCGAGCGCTTCCTTCTGCTGCGCGATGACCTTGGCGGGGTCTTCCTTTGCGGTCTGGTCCAGCTCGCCCTGCGCCTCGCGCGCCTCTGCGACCGGGCCGGACGGGACGAGCGCAGCCGCCGGCTTGTTCATGCCGGCGTCATCGGCCTTCTTGCGCGCCTCATCGGCGTCCTTGTCGAGCGACAGCTTGTCGGCGCCGACCGCATCGGGAACGGCCGCCTTTGCGCCGGGCGCGGCTGCGGGAGCAGCGGCGGGCTGCGGGGCGAGGGGCGGGGCGGGCGCGCCGGCCGCTGGCTCAGGCGGCTTGTCCAGCGGCCCGTAATTGTCGGTGACCTTCTTGCTCTGCGTCTCGACCGTGGAGTTGAGCGTCGCGCCCGCCGCCATCGCCTCCTTGGCGGGTTCGGCCTTGTCCAGCGCGTCCTCGTCCGGGGGGCGGCGACGACGGATGGCGTCTGCAATGTCGGTGCAGAGCTTCTCGATTTCCGGACTGGGCGCGGCGTGCATCTCCGCGATGAGTTGCGCGCGGGCTTCGGCGATGCGCTGCGCGTCCGGTTCGGTGACCGCCTTCTGCGCGTCGGCGACCTGCTTGTCGGCGGCGGGGAGCGCGCCTTGCGCCGCGGCCGCCCCGCCCGCGCGCTTCTGCACCCCTGCGATCCGGTCCATGGTGGCCTTGGACGGCTTGGTCGGCGGCTCCGGCATGTGGAGCGTGACGCCGCCCGCATCCTTGCCTTCCGCGCCGGCCGCCACGGGCGCTTCGCTCTCGGGGGCGGCCTCCCGCGCCTTGCCGGAGGCGCCGTCGGCGTCCTTCTTCGCCTTTGCGGCATGCGACCCTTTGGGTTGCGGAGCCTGATCATTGGATGCGTGGCGAGAGGGTGCGCCGGGCGTGGCGGCCGGCGCCTTGCCGCCGCCCGAGCGCGCTGCGATCAGCTTGCTGACGCCCGCCGCGCCGATCCGACTTTGCAACATGGCCGCCTGCGAGAGCGGAACCTGCGCGGCCTTTGGCGGCGCCTTCGCCGGCGTCGGCGGAGGCAGCGTCTTGGCGGGCTTGCGGACTGGCTCCACGCCGCGTCTCCCCTGGCGCCCGTGGACGTCAGGACGAGATGGGGTCGGGGATCAGCGCCGGGCGGACGAAGCGGCGCACGCCCTTGTGGCGCACCTGCCAGCCATTCCGCCCGTCATTCTCCACCCAGCGCACCTCGGCGAGCAGGACGCAGCAGCCACAGGAACAGGCGGAACCGCAGCCGCAATCCTCGGGACAGGCGGGATCATAATTGTGCTTGTCGTAACAGTCCGTCACGCGGTCGGGCAAGTTGTCGACTTCGATATCGCCGCTGCCGATCTCCCCTTCGCTCCCGCCTTCCTCATCGCCATGCTGATTGCTGAAATCCATGCAGCCGCAGGCGCAGGTCGGCGGATCGAAGGTCACTGAGATTTCGGTGTTGAGGCGCGCCCGCGTCGCCTGCGTGCGGTCGTCGAGGGAGTCGTCGCAGACGGTGGGGCGCGGGCGGCACTTGCCGTCCTTCGCGCAGGCCAGTACCCAGAATTGGGTGAAGCGCGGCGCGCCATTGGTTCCGGCCGGCGAGAGGACGCCGTCGCGTTCCTCCAGCTTGATCACGGCCGAGCCGGGCAGGTGGAGCGGGTCGCCGCAGCCATCCAGCGCAAGGCCGGGGGCGACGGTGACGATGAGGCCGCAATTCTCCTTGACGGAAACGGTGAGGCCGCACAGCACGCCGCAGCCGAACAGCGTGCGGAACAGCAGCCGGTTCAACTCGCGGGTATAGTCCACCGCGGCCGTCAGGTCGCTGTCCTGCAGTATGAGGCCGGGCGCGTAGAGCGGGCGTTCGAGGCTGCCGGGAACGATGGTCGCCAGCCGGTGGTCGCCGCCGCCGTGGCAGTTGCAGTCATGGGTCATTTCAAGCCTCCTGCGCTGGCGGCGTGGCCGCTCGCTGCGATGGGTCGTCCTGCTTCTTCACGTCCGGCGGACCTGCCGGCACATTGTCCCTGTCTCCGCCATCGGCCTCTCCGCCGTCAGGCTCCTCCGGCGACGGTTCGACGACGAAGCTGCTGAGGAAACGGCCGCCGGGCGCGCAGTCGTCGCTGGGGACGTAGCGGCCGCCGCCTGCGACCTTCTGGCCGAGCGCGTCGATGATGAAGGCGGTGCGCACCTCGATCTCGACCAGCGTCTCCTGCTCGAAGCCGGAGCTGTTGTCGGGATTGATCTCGCCGTTCCAGAAGCGGAAGCTGACCCGGGGACGGCAGGCGCGGGTGGTGCCGTCGGGATCGCCCGCGGTCTGCGGCGCGACGTCGATGGCGCGTACCGGCATCCGGCGCACCTCGCCCACATCCTCATTCTCGTCGCGCTGGATGAGGGTGATGGCGAAAATGTCCGCCGTTAGCGAGGCGGTCTGCACCGGCCCGGTGAAGCAGAGCCAGAAGTCGGTCGCGACCGGCTCGCCTTTGTAGCGCTTGGCCTTGGGGTTGCTGACTGGAGGCGGGGCCGAGAACTTCTTCGCGAAGGCGTTGAACGGCACGACGCGTCTGTCGTGCGGCAACCATTCGGCCCAGCCGACATCCTTGATGCGGGTGAGGTCGCAGCCGCGGATCAGGTCGAACAGGGTCGGGTTGGGGCTGGCGAGGCGGCGCGGATACCAGTTGTCGTCCACGCTCATGACATAGGGCTTGCCGCAATCAAAGCCGACGGTGACGCAGGCGAGCGGCACGCCGTCGTCGAGCGCGACGAGGAGCGGACCGAGGCGGTCCAGGCAGTCGATGCGGCACAGCCCCTTGTCGAGCCGGTCGAGGCTCCATTTCGCGAGCTGGCGATGCGTGCCGCGGTCGTTGATCCGGGCGATGGCGGGATCAGCGCCGGGGTCCGGCTCCGGCACGCTCCACCAGCGTTCGTCGACGGCGGGACAGTCGCCGCGCGGCCAGAACGGGTCGGGGCAGGGGGCGAGGCCGGACGGGCAGGCATCAATGCGGATGAGCGAATAGACCACCGTCTCGCAGATGTGCGTCGCTTCGCAGCGGGCGGGCGTGCAGTCGTCGCCGATGCTGACCGAGTGCACCGGCCGCTCGGCGTAATGGGCGCTGACGAGATAATGGCGCGGCGCGGCGTCGCCTTCCTCCTGCTGCGGCGGTTCGGCAGGCTCCGGGCAGCCCTTGCTGCGTTCGAGCCAGAGGATGTCGCAGGCCGAACGAAGCTCCACCGCGTCGCAGGCGACCAGTTCGCGGCCGCGCGGGTCGAGCGCGAAGCCGGGGCCGACGACGACGCCGCGGTTCTTCTCGGCGTCCTGCGTGATGGTTTCGACCGCCATCCCCTCGACAACGCCCCAGCCGAGCATGGCGCGGTTGATGAGGCGTCGCCGTTCGATCAGATGGCGCTGTTCGAGCTGATAGTCGGCGACGGTCAGGCGTCGGCCGGGAAAGTAACGGTTGCGCTCGGACGCGCTGCACGGGCCGCAGGTGGTCGCGGCCTTTGGGGCTGGCGGGTCGCAGCTCATGATGATGTCTCCTGCTGGATCATGGCAAGGCCACCGAGATGGACGAGCCGGCGCCGCCGATCAGGCTGTCGTCGCCGCCGAGCGGCGCGATCCCGAGCGGACGGGCGTCGCCGAGGATGATGGGGCGGCCATCGTCGAGGACGGTAAGGACATCTGCGCCCGTCGCCGCCGCCAGCGCGGTCCAGCGGGTCCGGAGATGGACGCCGGCGGGGACGAGGCTGGCGAGCATCGCCTCGATCGCCTTGCGGTAGCGGCGGGTTTCGGCGGGGGTGGCGGGGATCTCCACGAACAGCTCCGGCGCGCGGCTGACGCTCGGCGCGCCGGCGCAGCCAAGCGGAGTGCGGCCGAGGATCAGGCGGGCGTTCAATTGCGGGCTGGCGGCGGAGGGGCCGGCGAGGAAGCCGGGAAGCGCCGAGCCGCTGAGGGTTACGGGAGCGAATTCGCCGGTGCGGTCGATGACGCGATAGGGGCGGTCGCCGAACGTGGCGGTGAGCAGTGTCAGGATCGCCGCGCGGGCGCCGCGCTGGGCGAGGAGGCGAGGGGCGGCGGCGATGATGGCGCGCTGCGCCGCTTCGAGCAGCGTTTCGTCAAAGGGCAGGTCGAGGAGGCCGGCGAGACGGGGGAGCCAGGCGGCGGGCGCGGCGGCGGGATCGAACAGGAGGGCGAGCGCGTCGATGGCGTCGTCCAGTTCCCCGCCGACCGCCTGGAACAGGCCGACCAGCCGGCCGAGGGTTCCGTCGAGATCGCCCTGCGGCGTGGAGTAGACGGCGGGGAGCCATTGCATCAGGCCGGGCTGGTCATGGCTGACCACGAGGCTGTGGAGGACGGGCGCGCTGGCCGCGTTGTTGCGGTCGAGGCGGACCTCCAGCCAGAGGAAACTGCCGTCCGCGCCGGTCAGGGGGAAGCAATAGGGGTTGGACTTAAGCACGTTATGCGCGGTCTCCGCGAAGGTTCGGGTGATGGGCGACCAATCCAACAGGGCGCCGAGGATGCGGGCGCGCTGGCCGAGGAGGAGGCTGTCGTCGTCCAACAGGGCGTCGGCCGAGAGGCGCAGCGCGGCGTCGCGGCTGGCGGCCCAGCGCAGCGACAGCGTCGCGCCCTCGGGCAGGGTCGCGGCGATGCTGGCCTGCAGCCAGTCGCCCGCCAGCGTATCGCTCTCCAGCGCCGGCGTCAGCCAGAGCTGGCCGCCGAGCACCGCCGCGCCGGGGAAGCGGAGCAGGCTGGCGACCGCGCCGTCCTGATAGAGGAGATAGAGCGCGTCGTCCTGCGCGGCGAAGGCGATGGGCGCGACATCGAACCGGCCCCATGCGCCCGGCTCGCCATTGGGATCGAGCATGAGATAGCCGGCCGCGCCGTCCCAGTCGCCGGAGAGCAGGAAGCCGGCCGGGGCGGATTGGATGTCGCGGGCGGTGAAGGCGGGTTGGCCGGCGCCCAGCGGATCGGCGAGATCGAGCGCAAGGTCCGGCTTGTCCGGCCGTTGCAGGATGAGGCGGTTCGCCGCGCGGTCGAGCAAAGCGAGGCTGTCGCCATGGATGGCGATGCGGTCGATGGCCGCGGCGGCGGCGGGTAGGGGACGCCGGGCCGGCTTGCGGCCGATGCGCAGAAGACCATCGGACAGGAGCAGCCAGACGCCGTCGGTGCCGATGGCGATGTCGGCGGCGTCGTTGGCGTCCAGCATCTCCATGCGTTGCAATGTTTCATTATCGAAATGAAATAGGCCGGCGTCGGAGAGGAGCCAAAGGGCGCGCCTGCCCGCCGCCATGCGGCGCACGAAGCCGACCCGGCTTCCGGCGCAAGCGTCGGCGCGCAGCGCGCCGTCGGCGTCGATCCAGACAGGCCGGCCGCCGGGCGCCATCAGGAAGGCGCTGACGGCGCCGGACAAGTTTGTGACGACCTCCCCATCGGCGCGATCCAGATCATGGCGTTCGGGCGTGGCCATGACCAGGCAGAGCGCCTGCTGCGCCGCGGTTTCGAAGCGATAGGCGAGGCCGTCGCTGCTCATGCCGCGCCCCCGATGCTGATGGCGGCGGGCGCGCCCAATTGCGGCAGTTCGCCGCGACCGATCGCGAGACGCTCGACAGGGCCGTCATCGGTGATGATCCGCACCATGACCGGCGCGGCCACGCCGGCGATCCGGCGGACCCAGCCGGCGATGGCGGCGGCCTCCACATCGTGGCCGAGCGGCCAGCGCGCGTCATCGAGGGCGAAGCGATCCGCGATCATCTGCGCGACGGCGGCCTTGACGGCCGCCCCGTCCTGCCCCGGCGCAAGGCCGGCGGCTATGGTAAAGGTGAAGGAGCGGTAGACCGGCGCGACGACGAGCAGCCGTTCGCCGATGGCGATGCGGGGGCGCAGCGCGGCGGCGATGCGGGCGAGCCAGTCCGGCGTCTCCCGCCCCGGCAGCCGGTGGCCGACGATGAGCGTGCGGGTGGCGGCGATGGCGGGCGATGTCCGGCCGCGCTGCCAGCCTTCCTCGACGGTCGCTCGGGCGACGCCCAATGCGGGGCCGAGGGTGAGGGCGGCCTCTGCGAGCTGAGCCGATGTGGCGAGCAGGCGGCCGTCATCCAGCATGGCGCGGATGCCGGCCAGCGCGTCCTCGACCGTCTGCGCGTCCGCGCCGCCGCCGATCGCCTCCCGGTTGCGCCAGAGCGTGCGCGCGCCGTCCAGCACCCAGTCGACCGGCTGGCGGGCCATGCCGCCATCGCCGCAGGTGAGGCGGAGCGTCACGCCGAGCGGTTCGCCGAGCGCCGGTTTGCGCCCGTTGACGCCATTGCCGAAGCGGATGCGGATGAGTGCGCCGTCCGTCCGTTCCTCATAAGCGAAGCGGAGGTCGGCGGGGCCGGCGGGATCGAGCGGGCCATTGTTCCATGCCGCGCCGGGAACCGTATCAAGGCTTTCGACCACAGGCGCGTCGATGAGTCGCCAGATCGGGCCGTCGCCATGCTCCTCCGCCGGAAAGAGCGTGGAGGGATCGATCTCTATGGTCTGGCCGGGGCGGTTGTTCCCGTCACGCACGGGCAGCGCGATCGTGGCGCGCTGTTCGACGGGCAGCGCGTTGAGGGCCACGCGGATGAGGCGCGGGGTCAGCACATAATGCTGGGACGGGCGCAGGATGATGGCGGACGGGACCGCGCCGGCGGGCAGGCTGAGGATCAGCGCGCCGCTGCGCTGAAACCCGGCCGTGCCGTCCAGCGCGACGGCGATCGGGGCGCCCGCCGCGTCGGTGACGCTGAGCGTTCCAAGGTCAAGCGTCGGCTGGAATGATGGCGCGCCCTCCACCTCGAAGCCCAGCGACAGGCGGATGGTCGTGTCGGCCGGGAGTAAGGGGCCGGTCAGACTGATGCGCAGCGTGCCGTCATTGGCGTCGCCAAAGGGCGAGAAGCCGGCCCGGGCGCGATCGTTGATCTGCGTCTGGTCGGTTGCGCGGCCATCCGTCGCGACGGTGGCGATGCGCGCGATGGCGTGGGGCAGGAGGGTGATGGCCTGCGTCGTCTCTACGCGCTGGACCGAGCCTGTCCGGGGCAAGAGAACCATGCCGGCGTCTATGGCCTGCGCGGCGGTGGGCGCCTCCACGGGATAGACGACGCCGCTGGCGGGGACGGCGGCGCGTGGCGGCGCGCCGAGCAGCCGGGTCATGGCGAGGCGCTCGTCGAGACGGTCGCGCGCGACCGAATAGATCTGGGTGTCGACCAGCCACGCCAGCAGCTCGATGAGCATGATGCCCGGATCGTGGAAATTATAGTCGGTCCATTCCGGCGCGAGCGCGGGCAGACGGCCGCGCGCTGTCGCCATCAGCCGGTCGAAATCGGCGTCGTCGAGATTGGTGGCGAGCGGGATCATGCGCCGGCCTCCGCAAACAGATGGACGGTGACGGCGGCGCGGGCGACGAGGACGAGCACGTCGGCGGGCAGCGGATCGGGCAGCGGGGCGCCGGTATCGGCGCGGACGATGACGATGGCGCTGATGACAGCACGGTCGCCCAGATCCGCCAGCGCGGCGGCGACGTCCGTGGCAGTGGGCGCCGCGCCGACCGGCCAGCCCTGCCCAGCATGGCCGCCGGTTTCGGGATGGAAGAAGGCGGCGAGCGCGCGCTTGGCGGCCTGCTCCACCCCCGAATAATCGACGCCGGGGTCGACATCGACGCTGAGGTCGATGCTGGCGTTGAGCAGGCGCGGCGGCGCGAGGACGAGCCGGCCGGGGGCGAGGAGGCCGAAGCTGGCGACGCCGTGCAGCCGCGCGGCGACCGCCTTCAGCGCGGCGGGCGGCGGGATGAGCGCGTCGCCCCGTCCGACGACGACGAGGCGGCTGGCGCCGCGCCACGGGGCGGCGCTGGCCTGCGCCACGGTGGGGAAGCGGGCGCGGACATAATTCTCCACATCGCCGAGCGTGACGATGCGGCCGCCGTTCAGCAGCTTTACCGGCGCGCGGGCGCGGGCCTGTTCCGGCGCCTCGACATCGGTTCCGCCCTGCGCGCCGTCGAGCGCCATCACCTGATCCACGCCGGCGAGGGGCGAGATGGGTTGCAGCTTGTCGCCCGGCGCCACGGCGTTGGCCGCCGTTCCGGTGACATGGCGATAGCTGCGCGCGAGGATCCCGCTGCCCATCGGCGGCGCCAGCGCGTTGCGGCCATTGCCGAAGCTGACGAGGCCGCTTTGTTCGTCCACGGCATAGAGGCGCGCGGGCGCATCCTGATCCTCGGACGGAAATTCGCGGACCTGCGTCCACCGAACCCATGGGCCGGGCATGCCGGAAATGGCCGCTTCCGCGGCGAGGGCGGCGCCTTCGTCTTCGCCGACCTGTTCGGACAGCCAGAGGTCGAGGCTGGCGCCGTCCACCGGATCGGCGAACAGGCGGAAGCTCTGGTCGGGCGAGCCGTCCGACGTGCCGATCGTCTCCATCGACCGGGTTTCGACCGAGGCGGCCATGACGCCGTTCAGATAGACGCCGCGCAGCCGGGGCGACCAGTTTTCCGCATCGGCGACCGGCGAGAGGCGCAGCCAGCAGGCGCTGGCCCCGAGCAACTGCGCGCGGTCGGGCGGCTCCAGCATCTCGATGGCGATCACGCCGCTTTCGCCGAGGCCGCTGCTGCTGTCCGAAATGACGCGCGCGGGGGTGAAGCGGCCTTTGCGATAGACCTCCGCCGTCACCGTCCAGTCGCCGCTGACCGGGACCGCGTCGACATAGAGCGACAAGGGCGAGCCGCGAACGGGCTGGTCGAAGCCGATCAGGATGGTGCGGGCGGCGGCGGGCGCGGCCGCTGCGCCTTCGGCCTCGCAGGAGCAGGGCGGTTCGGGATCGGGTTCCGGCGGGGGAGGGGGCGGGGGCGCCGGGCGGCAGCAGTCCGCGATGTCCGCATCCGTTTCGACCGGTTGCGGCGCGGGGGCGAGCGCATCCGCCACGGTCTGGAAAATGCGGACGGAAAGGCCCTGCTTGTTCGCTTCGCTCTGGTCCAGCGCATCCAGATTGTCGGCGGTCAGCACGATGTCCGGCGGGGTGGGCGTGCCGGCGCAATAGCCGATGCGCAGGCGGACCACATAAGGCGCGCGGATGACGCTGAGATCGCGGATGATGGTCTGCGTCTGGTCGTCGGGCGGGCCGACCGTGTGGACGCTGACGCGCGCCTCGCCATAATCGCCGCCGACCAGCCGGGCGCGGATCCAGCGGTTCTTGCGCCCGCCCACCTCCGTTTCCTGAAGGTCGGCGGGGACACGGAAATAGACGCCGCCGTCGACCAGCAGATTGCCGGTGCGGTCGAGAAAATTCGACGCCGCGCTGTCGAGCGCCCACCAGGAGGAGCCGTTCCAATATTCCCACGACAAGGCGGGATTGGCCGGCTCGTCGGGGCCGAGCGTGGACCAGGCGGTCTGCGGCAAGGCGAGGGTGATGAGCGCGCCGGCGACCTCGTCATGGTCGATGGCGATGGCGGAGACGCCGTTGAACAGTTCGATCGCGGTGACGGGCCGGTCGCCATAATAGGTGCTGAGCGGGCCGGCGGCGAGGCGGGCGTCGAGACGCAGAAGGTCAGCGCTGTCGGGCGCGAAATAGTCGAGCGCGGGGATGGTCGCGAGGCTGCCGTCCGGGGCGTAGCGCAGAAGGGTGAAGGCCGTGGCTGCGGCGGGCAGGGCGGGCGAGCCGGGCGGAAGCGTCCAGCCATTGGCGGCGGTGTAATCGAGCGCCCACAGGCCGAGCGGCTGGCGGTTGGCGTTCGCCAGCGCGAGGATGACGGACCGTTCGACATCGGAGGCCTGGCCCGTCATGACGGCGAGGCTGATGGTTCCGGCGACTTGCCTGATCGAGCCGGTGACGTTCGTGGGCGCAAGGAAGCGGCCGCGCAGGCGGCCCTGCGAAGTGGGGGGGCTGATGTCGCCGATGAGGGGCAGGAGCAGGGCGTTTCCGCCGGCGCTGACGGCGAGGACGAAGCCTTCGCCATTGGCGCCATTGGCCGCGATGAACCATGTCGCGCCGGTCGGGATGTCCGCGGCGGCGACGGCGGTGCGCTTGACCCCGTGGAAGCGATCGACGGCGAGCAGGCCGCCGGCCGGGCTACTGCGGTAGAGAAGGCCCTGATCGGCGTCCTGCACGACCGTCCAGCCCGCGTCGAGAAAACGGCGCTGGCCGTTCGCGCTGGCGCCGATGCCGGTGACGCCGCCGGCGCGGGTGTATCGGCTTCCGCGCGCGAGGAAGCGGATCGGCTCCGCATCGGCGATGAGGATGGTGGGCAGCGTCCCTATGCCGGCCTCGAAGGAGATCGGCAGCGGCGGGGCGTCGCTGTCGTCCACGGTCGGCCGCGATGCGGGCGCTTCGGCGTCGATGCGGCGGACGGCGAGATGCGTGCTGGCGTCGGTGCGCTTCTCATAGCCGGCGACGACGATCTCCGCCCGCGTCAGGTCGCTCTGCGAGGCCCAGGCGGCGCGCTGGAGGCTGGGGAGCGCATTGGCTTCGAGCGAGCCGAGCGGGTGGAGCGCCGTGACGGAGGCGATCTTGGCCTCCACGGTCAAGGAGCCGTCCTTCGCCGCGCTGATGAGGAGGGCGGCGTCTGCTCCCGGTCCCTGAAGCGGGAGGAGGTCGACGGCGTTCGGGATCGGCGGCCGCGCGGTCAGTTCGCCCCGTGGCCCACGCGTCCAGATGAGGATGCGGTCGCCGACCAGGGCGTGGACGCTGCCCGCGTCGTCCGTGCTGACGAACAGGGCGCGGACCGGCTTGGCGGCGTCGGCCTCCTCCAGCGCGAGGCTGCGCCATGGGATGAGGCCGTCGGTGAAGGGGCCGGCGAAGGGAAATTCGGCGACATGGATCGCGCCGTCGCCCGCGACTGCGAGGCGGACCATGCCGTCGAAGGTCGCGCTGGCGGAGATCGGGGCCTGCGAGGCGAGGAAGACGGGTTGGCCGGCGAGCTTCGGCCCGGGCATCGGTGCGAAGCTGGGACGATAGGGCGTGAAGCGGGCGAGGTAGAGCTGGCGGTCGGTGCCCACCCCGAAGACGAGCGCGCTGCGGCCGGCGAACACCGCGGTGAGCGCGCCGAGCGAGGCGCCGCCGATGGTGAAGCACAGGCGCGCCTCCGCCCCCGCCTTGCCGAACGCCTCCGCGCAGCCGATGTAGAAGGCGTCGAACAGCCGGGGTTCGCGGCCGAAGGGATAATAAGGCTTGTTGGGCACGACCGGCGTGGTGACGGCGACCGCCTCATAGTCGATCGCGTCGACCTTCGCTGCCTCGCAGCGGTCGTGATGATCGACTTTGCAGACCTCGCTCGCGACCGCCAGGGTGATCTGGCCGACGCTTTCGGTCCGGGCGGGAAGGGAGGTGAGGCGGCCGCGCAGCCAGAGGCCATTGCGCGCGTTGACGTCGGTCTTCTCCGGCTTGCCCTTCGCCTTGGTGAGGCGCCACGCGCCGGCCACAAATTCGGATTTGTCGAAATCCTGCCAGTCGGGCGCGGATCCTTCGGGGTCGGTGGCCTTGCGGCCGAACCAGCGCCAGTCGATCGTCTGCGTGCTGGCGACGCCGCCGACGCTGATGGTGAGCGCGGCGGGGACGTCGAGCAGGGTCGGGTGGCTGAGATAGAGGCTGTGCGACTGGCGATCGCGGGCGCCGGGCGCGAAGGGCGCGAAGCTGGCGACTTCGGTGACGGGCGCGCGTTCGGCCACCGCAGCCTCCAGCGCGGGGGTGATGGTGACGACGTCGTTCTCGACCTTTGTGACGTCATATTCGGGCGAGGCCGGATCGGAACCGAAACGCAGGGTCATGCCGGGAGCGAGACCCTGCGCCGGGTCGATCTGGAGCATCGTCGCGCCCGCGCCGGCGGCGCTGCGCACGAAGCGGGAGACGGCGACGGGGCGGGGCAGGACGGGCGTGACGACCGCGCCGGCCGCGAGGAAGATGCGGTCCCCGGTCAGATCGGCGGCGGTCAGCGCCGTCACCTTGCCGCGCGCGAGGGCGATCCCGGCCTGCGTCTCGAAGATCGCCGGATCGCCGCCGACATCGGCGGTCAGCTTCGTGCCGGCCTCCGCGACCAGACCGTCCGGCGCATTGTCCGAAAGCGCGATGGCGACGGGGACGCCGGCCGGCTGCGCAGGGTCGCGGCCGAGGCCCATGGCGGTGTAGAAATTGTCCGCCTGCTTGTCCGGCGCGCGGTCGAGGCGGCGCGTCACCTCCTCGAACAGGCGCGCGGCGCTGGCGATGATCGCGCCGCCGATGCGGCCCGGCTCCACCGGCTCGCCATTGTGGCCAAGAAGCGCGGCGGCGTCGCGCAGCAGCCGCTGCGCGATGTCCGCCTGCGAGCGTCCGTCGAGCTTCGGCGTCATGGCGCTCCGCTCTCCTTGAAATAGAAGGGGTAGACGAGATTGTCGGTCTGGTTGGTGCGCCGGACGCGATAGTCGAGGACGATCAGCAGCACGCCGTCGAGCGCGCCGATCGGGTCCACCGCGACGCTGATGAGGTCGATGCGCGGTTCATAGACAGTGAGCGCGTCGCGCACGGCCGCCTCCACCGCGAACAGCACGGTGGAGCTCATCTCCTCGAACACCAGATCATGTATCCCGCAGCCGAAGCGGGGCCGCATGACGCGCTCGCCGGGCGCGGTCAGGAGGATGATGCGGATCGCCTCCTTGATGTCGCGCGCATAAGCGGACAGCGCGATGTCGCCCGTGGCGGGGGCGGTCGCCACCGGGAAGCGCCAGCCGACGCCGAGGAAGTCGCGCTGTCCCTGCCGGTCCATCCTCATCCTCCGATCAGCACGGTTGGGGCGCCCATGGCGATGGGATTGGGCGCGCCAGCCTCCACGATCATGTCGCCCTGCCGCGCCGCCGGCAGCCCGGCGATCAGTACGGTCGCGCTCCCCTTCGCCACCACGCCGCCGACATGCGGCTTCACCCCGTCGACCAGCGGGCAGACATGCACATCCGCCGCCGCGCGCCAGGCGGGCATGCCGGCGATCAGCACCGTGGGCGCGCCGGGGCCGGGGCCGAGCGGCGTGCCATGGCCGGTGGTGTCGCCGACGCGGGCTGCGGGCTGGCCCATCAGTTGATCCTCGCCATCAGTTTATCCTCACCACGCCGGCGGACGCGCTGAGGCTCGACCCGCCCTTGAGGTCGAGCGTGCCGGACGCCTCGATGCTGATCTGCGGAGCCTTGAGCGACAGCGAGGTCTGCGCGCTGACGTTGATCGACCCGCCCTTGGTGTCGATGGTGATGCTGTTGCTCTTGTCGGTGATGCGGATGCCGTCGTCATCCACCTCGATCTTCTTGCCGTCGCTCAGCTGGATGGTGATGACGCCCTTCGCGTCGGCGTCGTCGAAGCGCAGCATATGGCCCTTGCGCGACTTGATGACGCGAATGTCGTTCTTCTTGCTCGAATTGGCCTCGGGCGGTTTGTCCGCGTCGCTCCACAGCGCGCCCAGCACATAGGGGTAGCGTATGTCGTCGCGGTCGAAGGCGACGAGCACCTCATCCCCCACTTCGGGCAGGAAATAGGCGCCGCGATCCTTGCCGCCCATGGGGGCGAGGACGCGCGCCCAGTCCGAGGTGAAGCTCTTGTCGCGCCACGGGAAGTTCAGCTTCACCCGGCCAAGCCCCTGCGGATCGTCATTGGCGGTGACGGTGGCGACCGCGACGCCGGCAACCGCGCCGCCGGACTCGCGGTTGACCTCCAGCTCGAAGGCGAGTGCGCTCATGCGACCGGCCTTTCGACGGAGAAGCGCGTGCGATAGCCCGTGGTGTCGTAGCGGTGCACGGTCTTGGCGACATAATAGCAGGTCGAGAATTGCTGGCCGATGCCGGTCAGTTCGATGCAGCTGTCGGGCAGCAGGTCGGGCCGGCCGAAGGTCTCCCCTTCGCCCTTCAGCAGATCGTTGGAGCGGTTGGCGAAGGCGGCGGCGGCGCGCTGGTCCGCCTCCTGCTGGGTCTTCACCGGCAGGCGCAGTTCCAGCACCGCGTCGCGGCCGAAGGCGCTGCGCAGGATGTCGCCGCCGGAGGGTTCGCTTTTCGGACCCGACGCGGTGGGCGCCGTCCCGATGATCTCCTTCTTCTTCACCTCGTCCCAGCCATAGACTTTCACGCTCTGGACCTGATTGCCGAGGTTGATCTCCGGCTTGAAGCTGATGAGGTCGCCGCCCCAGACGAGGGTGAGCAGCGGGCGTTCGAGCGCGGTGCGGGGGCGGACGACGAGCATGTCCCGCCCGAAGGAAGAGCGCGCGAAAAACTCCCATTTCGCGCCCGATTTGGAGAAGATCTCCACCACCTTGCGCAGGAAGTCGAGGTCCGACTGGAGGTTGGAGTCGAGCGTGATGTTGGCGGGTGCATTGCCGGAGAAGTCGAGCGAAAGGCCGTTCTTCTGCGCGACCTCCTGCACCGCGTCCTGCACCGTGCGGTTTTCCAGCCGATGCTCGCTGGTGCCCAGCGTCATCACGAAGGTGGCGTCCATGCCCGTCACCTCTATGTCGGGCGCGCCGCCCTCCGCGAAGCCGGTGGAGACGGCGGTGATGTAGCCGGAGATGAGCGGCGTCGTAGCGCGCAGATCGCCATAGCCCATGCGGATCCAGACCCGCGCGCCCAGCTTGATGAGCGGCATCAGCGGATCGCCCGAGGGGGTGAAGAAGTCGCTGCGTTCATTGTCGAAGGCGCGCGGGATGGTGAAGCGGAAGGTGCCCTGCACGCTCACTTGCAGGTCCACCTCCACCTGCGTGAAATGCATGCCATAGCGTTCCCGCATGTTCGCGCCGTCCATGCCGATGCAGATCGACGCGCCGGGGACGTAGAAGTCGCCGGGGGCGCTATTGCGTTCGGTTAAGAGCATTGCTCACCTCCAGCGGGGGGACGCGCAGCCAGTCGCCCGGGCGCAGCGATCGCGGATCGTCCACGTCGCTGGCGGCGGCTATGACGCGCCAGCGGCGCGGATCGCCGAACTCCTTGTCGGCGATGGTCCAGATGGATTCGGACAAGTCGATCTGGCGGCGCTTGGTCTTGTCCGGCGATTCCAGGCGGATGTCGAAGGCGGCGCGAAATTCCTTGAAGGAAATCGAGAGAGAAGCGCGCGCCGGCGTGCCGTCCGGACGGAACAGGCTGGTCTTGCGGCCGATCTTCTCGATCACCGCCTCGAAGCGCAGCGGCCCCCAGACGAAGCGCACCGGCGGCGGCGCGTGCAGCGTCCGGTCGATGTCGAGCAGCGCGATGATCTCGTCTATGCGGTCCTTGACGCTCTTGGCCCCGTCGGCGCCGCCGAGGAGCGGGATGTCGCTGGGCGGGCCGTTGGGATCGGTCCAGTCGTCGAGGAACAGGTCCATCGACAGGGTGGCGGCGTCGCCGTTGACGAACTGGATGAGCGGGCTGCCAAGGCCGGGAAGGGCGGTCGCCTTATAGGCGTTGGCGCGTTCGAGGCTATATTCGGCGGGGTTGAACAGCACCTTGATGCGCGTTCCCTGCCGGACGCCCGCCAGCACCTCTATATAGGCTTTTTCAAGGGATCTTCCGAACATCTAAAGACCCCTTCTCAGCTTTTCGGTGCGGCCATGGCGTTCGATGCGGCGCATCACCTCCGTGACGAGGCGGTCGACGTCGGGCGGCGGCGCGGACGGGGGCGGCGCGAAGGCAGATGCGTGCGGCGGCGCGAGCGGAGCGGAGGCGGTCGCAGGCGAGAAGGCGGGCTGGAAGGCGGTTCCGAAGCCGGGGAGCGCGCCACCAGATTTCGGATCGGCCCAGAGGAGGTCTGCGCTCGCCCGGCGGCCGGCGGTGACGCGGGGGCGTTCGGCGGGCGCATGAGCGCGGTGGACGAGGCGGAGCGGGGCGCGGGGCTGGGCGGGGCTTGCCTGGGTCGGACGGGGGGGCTGTTGCGGCATGGCGGCCGGGGGCGGCGCGAGCGGGCGCATGGTCGGGGCGGCGTAGGGCAGAGCGAGGCGCGCGCGCCGTGCGGGAGCGGACGGGGCAGGCTGGGACGTGGCGAGGTGGGGCTGCGGCAGGACGGCGACGATGCGGCGGCGCTTCTCACGATGAATGAGGGTCGCGGCGGTGGCCGCGAAGCGCCGTTCGGTGCGGTGGGTCTGGGTAGCGAGGCGCAGGGGCGTGCGATTGTCCGGGGCGTGGGCCTCTGCGGCCGGGCGCCAGAGGATCGAAGCGGGCGAGGGCAGACGCGGTGCGGCTCGCCGGGGCCGGGCGCGCGGCGCGGCCGCGTCGGGCGGCTGGGGCGTCCGGCCGCTGTGCGGAGCGGCCGGGGCGAGGGCCGTGACTGGCAGGCGAAGGTCCGGCGAGCGGAGCCAGTGCAGGCGGACGGCGGCGGCGGGCGATGCAGGCATTTGTTGGATGCGATCCGGCGCGGGCGTGGGCGGGATCGGCGCGGCGTGGACATGGGTGCGGCAATGTAGGTGGATCGCGATCGGCCAGCTTTGCGTCACGGCGACCGGCGCCGTACGCTCTGCGCGATGGCGGGCGATGCGGCGCCAGCGAAGCAGGATGCCCCGGCGCGGCTGGGGTGCAGCGCGGCCGTCCGGCAGGGGCATGACCGGGGTCAGCGGGCGGACGAGGCCGAGGGGCGGGCGCGGCGTCATCAAAAGGCGCTCGTCAGGCTGCCGAGGCCGGGCCGCAGCAGATAGCCATGATGCGCGAACTCTACCGATTCCGCCGCGACCTGCCCCGAATTGGCGTCAAAATCCGCCACCGACCATTTGACCGGATAGGCGTTCAGGATGTTCCAGCTCCAGGCGTCCTTGCCCTGCGGATCCTTGAGCGTGACGGTGATGACCGCGCGCTTGATGACGCCCTCCACCACCGCCTGATGCCAGATGTAGAGAAAGGGGTCGGCGAGGCCGCGCTCCAGCACCAAATTGCCATAGCTGGTGAGCGAGGCGAGCTTGTGCTCATGGTCGTTGACGCCGCCCTCGCGGAAGCTCTCCACCTTCGTCTCGCGGGTCAGGCCGCGCACCTTGGTGAAGCCGCCCTTGACGATCTGGTCCACCAGAACCGTGAAGCGGAAGCCCGCATAGGGATCGTGCAGCGCCATTGCCTACAGCCCCGCGAACGGATCGTCGGGCGCGCCGCCGAGCCGGCGGTTGATGCCGGAAATCTCCCGGCACCAGCGGCGGCGCTCGCCATGCTCCATGGTCATCAGCGTCTCGCTGCTCCAGTGGAAATGCGCGGCGATGAACGCCATTTCCCCGTAAAGTTCGGCCACGGGGTAGGCCATCAGGCTTCCCCCAGCACGGGCATCCCGCCGACGGTGCGGCCATTGGAGGATGCTGCGGCGACGGGCGCGGCGGGGACGCCATCGGGTTCCTCGGCCGAATTGATGTCCTCGTAGAGCTGGCGCAGATATTCGATGTCGCAGGCGAACAGCCCCTCGACCAGCGCGGTGTCGACATGCGGCATATTGCCGAGCCGGGTGATGACGCGCGCGAGGATGATGACGGTGAGATAGGCCGGGTTCGACTGCACGCGCGGATCGCGCAGCGGCAGGATCTCGTCCGCTGCCGTGGCGAGGCGCATGACGCCGCGTTTGTGGAGAAGGCCGGTCTCGTCGATATAGCCCTTGGGCAAAGTGAACTCGACTTCGGTGCGGAAGCCGGCGGCGGATATGCGGTCCATGTCTGCTCTCCTCTCGCGGCCGTCAGCGGGTCCGCTCGATGCCTTCGTTCACCAGCTCGAGAAGCTCGATGAACACCTCATTGCCCTTGGCGTTGAGGTCGCTGGGATCGTATTTGGTGGGCCAGGCCTCCGAGACGAGGAAGCTCGCCTTGTCCGTGCCGGATTCGTCGATGACGATGATCTTCACGGACTTGCGGCCTTCCTTGATGCCGCCGCCGACGATCTTCTTGTGCCACTCGTAGAGTTCCTGCGAGTCCGTCACGCCCCATTTGAGGGTGATGTTGCCGTACTTGGTCAGGCCCGGCAGCTTGCGGACATGGGTGGGGTCGATGCCCTCGCGATAGTCGATCGCCTCGTTGGTGGTCTCGCCGATCATCACCTCGCTGAAATAGGCCTGGGTGATCTGGTCGATCTCCACCCGGAAGCGCATGTTCCGGATCGGGTCGTTGCGTGCCATGCTGCGTCTCCTTGCGCGCCGGTCAGCTCTGGGCTTCGGCGGTGTTCTGGAAGATGCGGAAGATCACGAATTCGGCGGGGCGCACGGGCGCGATGCCGATCTCGCAGATCAGGCGGCCGTTCAGGATGTCGTCCTGCGTCATCGTCGAGCGGTCGCAGGCGATGGTGAAGGCCTGCTCCTCCGTCACGCCCATCAGCGCGCCGGCGCGCCACTGGGTGCGCAGGAACAGGCGGATGGTGTCCTTCACCCGCCCCCACAGGCGTTCGTCATTCGGTTCGAACACCACCCATTGCGTGCCCTCGTAGATCGAGCGTTCGAGGAAGATGAACAGGCGCCGGACGCTGACATATTTCCACAGGCTGTTGGACGAGAGCGTGCGGGCGCCCCAGACGCGGATGCCGCGGCCGGGAAAGCGACGGATGGCGTTGACGCCGCGCGGGTTCAGAACCTCCTGCACATTGTCGTCGACCAGATATTCAAGGTCGAAGACGCCGCGCAGCGTGTCGTTGGCGGGCGCTTTCCAGACGCCGCGGTCGGTGTCCGTGCGGGCGTAGAGGCCGAGCGTGTGGCCGCCGGGGGGGACGAGCTTGCGCTGGCCGCTCTGCAGATCGGACACCCAGATCCACGGATAATAGAAGGCCGCATATTGCGTGTCCCACTTGCTGCGCGGATCGACCGAATTGGGGTCGCCCATATTCTTGGCGGTGTCGACGACGGCGAAGCGGAACTGGCTCTTTTCGCAATGGGTGATGACGGCGGCGACGACGTCGTCGGGCGCGGCGGGCGCCTGCACCAGCGCGACCTCGCGATAATCGTCGAGGTCGAGCGCCGAGAGGCCGGTGCGCAGATTGCTGTCGGCGTCCTCGCCCTTGAACTGGTTGACGCCGGGCGCGGCGCTGGCGTCCGCGCCGCCGGTCAGCTTGTCGAAGCCGGCGGAAGGCAGCGTGGTGAGCGGTGCCGGCGCGGTGACGGTGACGAGCGCGCTGTTGTCCTGAAGCCGTTTCTCGAAATAATCGGGCGAGGTGCGGTCGTCCCAGACGAGATTGTCGAAATCCTCCGCGAGCGTGGGCAGCGGCAGGCGCGGCGGCTGGGTGCGGTCGAACGGATCGGCGTAATTGCCGTCGGGCGAGGGCGTCTGCCAATAGGCGACCTGCAGGCGGAAGCCGATCGGCGTGTCGCCCTTCTTGGTGCTGCTCTCCACGATTTTCACGAACACCCGGTCGCCCCAGGCGCCGGGACCGATCGCGTCGATCTGCAGCCCGCCCGCGGTCCGCGTGGAGACGGTCGCGTCGGGACCGAGGATGCGGCAGATGAAGGCGCGGCGGCCGCCATTCTCGAAGAAGCCGGAGACGGCGTCCGGCATATATTTGCCGTCCGCGAAGACCGAGCCGAAATGCCGGCGATACTCGTTGAAGCTGGTCACGAGCCGGGGCTTGGTCCGCCCGCGCTCCGTCTCGCCCAGAAAGGCGGAGGTGCTGGTCGCGACGCCCTCTATGGGGCGGGGACCACGCTCGATTTCCTCGATAAAGACGCCGGGCGCCAGATATTCTGCCATGTCAGCCTCCGTTCAATCTCAGGATGCGGGAGTGAGCGACGCCTTGGCGTCCTTGATCCAGACGTCGCCTTTCAGCTTGTCCCACGCGGCCTTGAGCGTCGCGAGGTCGTCAGGGTTGAGCTTGAAGTCATAGTCGGCGGCGGCCTGCGTCTCGGCGGCGGCCTTCCAGCCGGCGAAGACGTCCTTGCGCTGCTGGTCGAGCGCGTCCGGGTCGATCAGATGGACCGCGCCATTGGCCTGGCTCTTGGCGGGGTCGAGCCAGTCGGCGAGATCAGCATAGCCGGCGGTCTTGAGCGCGCCCGTCACCTTGTCGAGCGCAGCCTTGGCGTTGGCGCTCAAGGTTCCGTCGCTGATCTGAAGATGCTTGGGCGCGACCTCCATCCAGAAGCTGAGGATCGGGGCGTCCACATTGTCCGCAGTGTTGATGGCGGCGCTGAGCGTGTTGATCTGCGGCAGATAGCCGTCGACGATCTTGCCGATCGCGGCTTCGGGCGCGGACCAGTCGGCATGGCGCGCCGCCCAGTCCTTGGTCGCCTGCTGCGCGCCGGCGCGGGCCTTTTCCTTCGCGCCGACGAAGGTGGCCATTTTCGTCGCCAGCGCGGCGCGCGCCTTGAGCAGCTTGCCCAGCGGCTTGGTCGCGTCGCCGATCAGCGGCGTCCAGTTGTTGAGCGCGGCGAGCATGTCGGCCGCCGCGCGGTCGAACTCCTTGTCCGCCTGCTTCATCTTGACGCCAAGCGCGCCGTCGGTCGCACAAGCCGTGCGATAGGATTTGACGATGGCGTCGCGCGCGGCCTGCTTCTCCGGCGCGAACAGGTCCGTCGCCGCCGTTTCGATGGGCTTCATCAGATCGGCGAGCGCGCGGCTGATCGCGATGTCGCGAACATAGTCAGGCGGAGGCGGAGGGGCGGGCGCCGCAGCAGCGCCTCCCCCGGCCGCTCCGGGGGGCGTAACGGCCTGATCGCCGCCCGCAGGGTCGGCGGTCGTTGCGGAGTCGATGGTGTCAGTGTCGCCGGTCATGCGAATTCTCCTCATCGCCTCACGGTGCCGGAGGCAGGGTTGGCTCGGTGGCGGAAAGGGCGGCCCAGCCGAAGGGCGTCGGGGCGCGGAAAAGCTGGTTGCGGCGCATTGGCAGCAGGGCCGAAAAGCGGGTCGCGCCGGCGCGCTCCACGCTGATCCAGCCGATGATCGCGCCGTCCGCGACGCGAGGGTCGGCGGTCGTGGGGACGCGCGGCATCGGCGCGTCGTCGCCCAGCGATCTGACCATCGCGACGAAGCCGCCGCGGACGTCGGTGACGCCGGTATAGGCGCCGTCGAGCGGGCCGGCGTCGCTGGCGGACTGGAGCATGACCTTCACATTGGCGTCGGCGACGGGGACGGGCGGATCGACGGCCGCATCCTCCACCAGCATCCCAGCGACGCCGAGCCGGCCGGCCGGCGGCTCGTAAAGGCCGGTGGGCGTCAGCGTGGCGCGCTGGACGAGAACGGGAACTTGCGGCGCGCGCATCGGCACCGCGACCGTGGCGCTATAGGGCGCGAACTGGCCGCGCGTCGCCACCGCCTCTATCGTCACGGTCCGGGCGGCGGGCGGCTCCGGATCGACCCAGACGAACTGGCCGAGCTTTGTGATGGTGGGCGGCCGGAAGCCGGGCGCCGTGACCGTCATCTGCCCGCCGGCCAGCTGGCCGGTGACGGGATCGACCAGTTCAAGCGCGAGCAGCACGCGCCGCTTGACGCGATCCGCATGCGCGAGGGGGAAAGGCGCGGTCATGCGCTTTCCATCCGGGCGTGGCGCATGTCGCCGTCCGTGACCGGCGCGGCGGACGGGGCCGGCGCGCGCGGGTCGATCCAGACCGGGCTGGCGCGAAAGGCGATGGAGGAGCGGCAATTCTCATTGGGGAACAGGCCCCAGATGCGCGCCATCTCGTCCGAATTAAGCGGGAGGAGCGACAGCCACACCGCCTCCTGAAAGGCGGCGGGCACGGCGAGGGGTGATCCCGTCTCGATCGCGCGCACCGCGTCGGCCAGACGGCCAAGGCCGTCCGCGCCCGCCGGCGCGCCAGCGCCGACGGTGAGCAGATAATGCAGCTCCAGCGGCACGGCGGGTTCGAGCAGCACCGGGTTGTCATTGGCGGTGGGCCAGGGGCGGATGCGCTGCGCGTTGCGCAGGTCGGCGGCGGGCGTCACCAGATAGAGGAACAGCACGAGGTCGGCGTCCGCCGCGCCTTCATTGGGCGAGGCGAGGCTGATCTTATAGGCGCTGGGCGGCACGCCCGGCTGATTGGCGAGCGACAGCCGCAGCATGTCGATGATCGCGGCGGTGACGAGGTCGAGCGCCATCACGCCGCCTCCCTGCCGCACGCCGCCTCTACGGCGTCGACGCGGGCGAGATCGGCGAAGCGGCCGAGCCGCACGAGCTGGCTGCGCGCGCCCGCCAGCACGTCCTCCATCAGGATCAGCCGATCCGCCTCGGCGGCGAGCATGGCGGCGTGCAGCGCCATCTGGCGAATGACGCCGCCGGTGACGTCGAGCGCGAGGGCGAGAGGGCGCAGGGCGAGCGGCCTGGCGCGCAGGGGAACCGGGATCGACTGTTCCCAGATCAGCAGCCGGTCGCCGGCCGAGGGGCGCGGGAACTCCACCTTGAAGCGCAGGCGGCGGGTGAAGGCGGCGTCGATCGATTCCGCATGGTTGCTGGTGAGGATGGCGAGGCCCGTGAAGCGCTGAATGCGCTGGAGGAGATAGGCGACCTCGATATTGGCGTAACGGTCGTGCGCGTCGGTGATGCTGCTGCGCTTGCCGAACAGGGCGTCGGCTTCGTCGAACAGCAGCACGGCGCCGGCGTCCTGCGCGTCGCCGAAGATGAGGTCGAGATTCTTCTCCGTCTCGCCGATATATTTGCTGACCACCTGCGCCAGTTCGATGACGTAGAGGTCGGCGCCGAGTTCGGTCGCGACGGCGTGGGCGGCGGTGGTCTTGCCGGTCCCGCTTTCGCCGGAAAACAGCGCCGCGACGCCGCGCCCGTCGGTGAGATCGGCGAAGCCCCAGTCCTCCAGCACTTCGCGCGTGTGGCGGACATGGCTGACCAGTTCGCGAAGCTGGCCGCGCTGGATGGCGGGCAGGACGACCGCCTCGATTGCCGGCGGGGCGCCCGCGACGCGGGGCGCAGGCTCGACGCGGCGAGCGAGGCTGGGCAGGCGCGCGCCCGCCATGCGGCGGAAGCCGCCGAGCCAGTCATCCGCCTCCGGTCTGCTGGGCCGGCCATTGGCAGCCGCCAGCGTCTGCGCGAGCGCGATCGCCTGGGGAATGCGATCGAGTGCGATGGGGAAGGCGTCAGCAATATGTTCGGCCAGCGCGTCGTCTTCGACATTGTGACTCGACAAGGCGTTGGCGATGACTTCCTGCCGATCATGACGCGTCACCACAGGGAGGTCCGCGGAGACGATGTGGGATTCGGCCATGCCAGCGAGCCGCTCGGTCGCATTGGTGGCGATGAGATAGGGCGGCTGCGCGAACTGCGGCCAGGTAGCATTCAGCGCGCTCCACAACGCATCGCTTTCCGGACTTTTTCCGCCCAGATCGAAGATCAAGGTCCATCCCGCCAGTCGCGCGGCGCTGGCGAGCTCGGCAAGAGTCTCTGCGAGCATTTCGGGCGCGAACGGGCTCGCGGGCGGCGCCAGGACGAGTGGCTTATCGGCGATGGCGGCCGCTTCGACCACTGTCCAGCCGGGCGACGATCCGGTCAGGAAAATCGCGGATACCAGATCGCGGCCGATCAGCGCATGGCGCACGGCCGCACGGATCCGCCGTTTGCGGTCGGCAGAGAGCAAAGCAGCGGCGTCTTCGGGCGCGGGCCGATACAGCCGCCGGATCTCAGCGCCCAGCAGGGCATCGGAATCGCCGGTTACTAGCCAGTCGGCCAAGGCCGGCGGCAGGCGCAGCGGCATGTCGCCCGCCAAAGTGGCCGGCCCGGCACGCGGAACGATGCCGAGCCGGCGCAGCGGGTCGTTCAGCGCAAATGCGCCGCGAATGCTCGCAGGCGTCGTCTTGCGAATGCCCGCGGCGATGATCGCACAGGCCAGCCCGACTGACGGATAACGCCGCGAGAGATCGTCGTGTAGCGTGCCGAACAGGCGGTGGAAGCGAATGTCGAAATCGCTCGCGCCTGCGAGCAGCAAGAATTTGAGCGCCTGCTGATCATCATCGATCTTGCGGAACAGGATAGCGAGCGGCGCTTGAGCGTTCTCGGGGGCACGCAGCGACGCGACCAGCTTACGGAACAGCTTTTCGGGCCGCTCCGGCGCTTCGCCGAACAGGCTGACGAAGCCCTCGAGAAGCCGTTCCATCAGTTCCAGGCCTGGGACAAAGCCGGGTGCCTCATCCTTCCGGGGCGACCAGACATCAAGCAGCACGCGCGTCGCCGCTTCAACCCAGTCGAGCGACTGATCAATCAGGTCCGCGATCCGCCCGTCCACTTCGACGGCTAGTGGGGCCGGGTGATAGGCGGCCGGCGCGGCCTCTTCCGCTTGTTCGGCATCGTTCGGTTCGGTGCGCAGATGAAAGCGAAGGACACGCCCTTCGTTCGCGGGAGCCGCGGGGCGGGCCAGCATGTGAATGATGCGGCGGAGCTGATCGAAACTGAGATTGCGCATCGACAGGTTGGTGATGCCGGTCTCGATGGAAACGGCTAGCATGTGAACGTCGCTACGGGCCGCACGGATGGCCGACGCGATCGCCGGAATGGCGGATTCCTGCCCGATGATGAGGATTACGGCGATCTCGGGCTGCTCCCAGATCATGACGACGGCCTGCTCCACGCTGACGGGGGCCTCGCTCGCCAGGGTGACATTGGGATCGAGCGCAAGTCGTTGCCCGATAGCGTCGAACGGATCTTGCGGCCCATCTTTCACGAGAAGAATGTTGCAGGTCTCCAAGAGCGCGGCCTCCCTGGTCAAGGCTGTCAGGGTAGCGCTCCGGTGCCCAGACGATATGGCTCACGACGGATCAGACCATTCCGGCCCATCCTGCATGGCTGGGCCTCCATCGAAAGGATCAGGACGTAGGCTTGAGGGATGGATCGAAGACAGACCTTTTGGTTCAGAAAAGGTCTGTGCACTGCCTTGCGAGGATCAGCTTGCAGACCGTCAAGACGCTGCTCGCCCGGCTCGTTAACAAGGGCGTTCGCCCATGAGGTGGAGGGGCGGCGCTATCTCTATCGGTCCCTGGTGGCGCGAGGCCTATGTCGCGGGAGAATCCCGGCTGGTCGAAACCCATATGAGCCGACTGCGCACCAAGTTGAACGAGGGTGGACGTGGGGATGCGATCCGCACGGTCCGGGGATCGGGCTATATGGTGTTGAGTAGCGGCACGGCGCAGGGGATCATCGAAGGCGACTATGTCCGCCGGATGCCGGTCGTTGAACGGGCAGCGAGTTCGACCGGATATCGACCATCCTCAACCAGATGCTCGGCCGGCCTTCGACGATGATGGTCGCGGTCTGACAGTGGACCTGCAGGCGGTAGAGGTGCGGGGCGATGCGCAATCGCTCAAGCACCCAGTCGCCAATCTGCTGGAAAACATCCTGGCCCATGCCGGTAAAGGCATGGCTGCGAAATGCCCTTCTTGCTTGGGTTGTCGCGGCAGCCCCTTGGTGATCGCGCGCATGGGGGCTTCAGTCTGGCGATAGTCCGACGCATATGTCCAATGGAGAACAGTGCCGATCCGTTGCCGGACCCGTCGCGCCGTCTCGGGCTTGGCGAGCCTGATATCCGCCAGCGCGTTGCGGATCATGGGCCCTGTAATCTCATTGGCCCGCACATGGCCGATGTGCGGGAACACATAGGCCTCGAGCGTCTGGAGCCACTGTTTCTCGTGCTTCTGGTTCCGCCTGTCTTGCTGTGCGCCGCGATCACCTTGGCAGCCGCCTGGCGAAATGTGGGGATGCCCTGTGCCTTGCGCCGCTCGAAGATTGGATCCAGCCCTAGCTCCACCCAGGTTCGGATTTCTCGCGCCCGCTCCCGAGCGGTTGCCAGCGAGACTTTCGACGCGCTCCCCAAACCAAAATCGCCTCGATTCCCATCCTTCTGCGCCCGGCACATCCAGCTTTTCCCACCGCCGGGTTTGATGAAGAGGAACAGGCCATCGCCATCGCTAAGCCGCCCAGGTCATGTTGCTGCTTTCACAGCGGTTGCGGAAAGTTTTCCCATGCCACCAAATCTCCCACATTTCCAATCGGTCACCGGTGGACTGGCAGGGATGAACGTGGATGCGAAGCACGCTGAAAGCCGCAGAAAAGCTGGGCTTTTCTGATTCGAAACGGATGTGAAATAACAGGATGATGGCGGAGCGGGAGGGATTCGAACCCTCGATACGCTTTTGACGTATACTCACTTTCCAGGCGAGCGCCTTCGACCACTCGGCCACCGCTCCGCAGGAACCCCATCGTCGCTGTAAGCGGCGTGAATCGGGTTCATATTCCATCGCACTGGAGGCGGCTCCCTATCGCGCGACAACGCACTAGGCAAGGGGATGCTTTACTTTCTTGCGCAGCAATTGTTTGATCGCGTCATGACCCTTCGCCGCCGTGCCGCGCTGCTCGCGCCCTTCATCGCCATCCTGCCCCTTGCCGCTGCCGATGCGGCCGATCCGCCGGCCACGCCCAGCGCGGTCGTGGCGCAGGCGCCGGCCAGTGCCTGGCGCGCCGTCCCGGCGCAGGATCTGCTGGTGATGACGATCGAGGGTGGCAAGCGCGTGGTGATCCAGCTGGCGCCGCAATTCGGTCCGCGCCATGTCGCCAATATCCGCGCGCTCGCCGCCGCCCATTGGTGGGATGGCACCAGCATCAACCGGGTGCAGGACAATTATGTTGTCCAATGGGGCGACGCGACCGAAAAGAAGCCGCTGCCCGCCGGCCTCGCGCCGACCAGTCCGGCCGACTATGTCCAGCCGCTTGAGGGCATGAAGGCGAAGCTGACGCCGCTGCCCTATCCCGATCCCTATGCGCGCGCGACCGGCTTCATCGGTGGCTGGCCGGTGGCGATCGACGGGGACGCCGCCTGGCTGCCGCACTGCTATGGCATGATCGGCGTCGGCCGCAACATGTCGCCCGATGCCGGCACGGGCGCGGAACTCTATACCGTGATCGGCCAGGCGCCGCGCCAGCTCGATCGGAACATCGCCGTCGTCGGTCGCATCGTCGAGGGGATGACCGCGCTCACCAGCCTGCCGCGCGGCAGCGGTGAGCTGGGCTTCTACACCGATGCCGAGCGCAAGCTGCCGATCGTCTCGGTGCGCCTCGCAAGCGATCTGCCGCAGGCGGAGCAGCCGCATGTCCAGGTGATGGATACCGGTTCGGCCAGCTTCGCCGACTATCTGCGGCTACGCGCCAACCGCAAGGATGATTTCTACGACCGGCCGGCGGGTGGCGTCGATCTGTGCAATGCGCCGGTGCCGGTGCGATTGGCGCCTTAAAGAGGAAGATCGCGCAGCCGATAGCCGCGCCAGTCGCGGATGCGACGGATGGCGAAGCTGGTGCGGATCGCCGACACGCCGGGCAGGCGGGCGAGGCAGTCGCGATGGACCGCGTCGAAGCCCTTGAGGTCGGCGGCGGCGACCCGCAGCAGATAGTCGGCCTGACCCGCCATCAGATGGCATTCCAATATTTCCGGGAAGCCCGCGACCGCCGTCTCGAACCGTTCCATCGCCTCGCGGCTCTGGCTGGTCAGGGAAATCTCGACAAAGGCCTGGAGCGTCAGGCCCAGCGCCGCCGGATCGAGCCGGGCGGCATAGCCCTCGATCATGCCGGCATCCTCCAGCGCGCGGATGCGACGATGGCAGGCGGAGGAGGAGAGGCCGATCTGCTCGCCCAGTTCATTCATCGACCGGCGGGAATCGCTCTGCAGCGCCTCCAGCAACGCGATGTCGAACCGATCCATGCAATGTCATCCCGATGAAATAAGATTTCGCGATATATTGTCCTGCATGCGGGCGATCGCAAGCGCAAATCAGGGAACAATCGCCACCTGCTTGGCGATATGATGGGGCCACAACCGGCGGGGCTGCGTTGTCCTTTCAGGATGGGCCATCCCGCTGCAAAATGGAGAGCGTCTCATGATCGTCGGCACCGTCAAGGAAATCAAGAATCACGAATATCGCGTCGGCCTGACCCCCGAGAGCGTCCATGAACTGACGGCCCATGGCCATGAGGTTCTGGTCGAGACCGGCGCGGGTGAGGGCATCGGCGCGCATGACGCGCTCTATGAGCGGGCCGGCGCCACCATCATCGCCACCGCGGCCGAAGTGTTTGCGCGCGCCGAGATGATCGTCAAGGTGAAGGAGCCCCAGGCCGTCGAGCGCGCGATGCTGCGCCCCGGCCAGATCCTCTACACCTATCTCCACCTCGCGCCCGATCCGGAGCAGACCCGCGACCTGATCGCCTCAGGTGCGACCTGCATCGCCTATGAAACCGTGACCGACGCCAGCGGCGGCCTGCCGCTGCTGAAGCCCATGAGCCAGGTGGCCGGCCGCATGTCGATCCAAGCCGGTGCCACAGCCCTTGAAAAGGCGCATGGGGGCCGCGGCGTGCTGCTGGGCGGCGTGCCGGGCGTGCTGCCGGCCAAGGTCGTCGTGATCGGCGGCGGCGTCGTCGGCTTCAACGCGGCGCAGATGGCGGCCGGCCTTGGCGCCGACGTCACCATTCTCGACCGCAATCCCGAAGTGCTCGAAAAGCTGGGCATGTATTTCGAGGCGCGGGCCAAGACCCGTTTCTCGAACCGCGCAAACCTGGCCGAATGCGTGGCCGAGGCGGATCTGGTGATCGGTGCGGTGCTGATTCCGGGCGCCGCCGCGCCCAAGCTGGTCAGCGCCGACATGCTCAAGACCATGAAGAAGGGCGCGGTGCTGGTCGACGTCGCGATCGACCAGGGCGGCTGCTTTGAAACCAGCCATGCCACGACCCATGCCGACCCGACCTACATCATCGACGGCATCGTCCATTATTGCGTCGCCAACATGCCCGGCGCGGTCGCCCGCACCAGCACCTATGCGCTCAACAATGTGACCCTGCCGCACGCGCTGCGCATCGCCGAACTGGGCTGGAAGGACGCCCTGCGTCGCGATCCGCACCTGCTCGCGGGCCTCAATGTCTGGGCCGGCAAGGTCACCTACAAGGCCGTCGCTGACGATCTGGGCCTGCCCTACACCCCGGCGGAAGACGCGATCGCCTGATCGCGCCGCCCCCTGTTTCCCGGCGTCCCCGACAGGCGCCGGGCAAAAGGACGCCAGCCCTCCCTTGCGGGGCTGGCGTCCTTTTATTTTGCGCTGTTTTTCGTCTGGCGCGACGTCGCGTCGCCGGGCTTTGTTTCCCGATTGTCAAATAAACGCCATGGATTCTCTTGCGGGTTCCAAGATCTCGTTCGTCTAGTCGGGCAGGGGGACATGACCACATGCCCCCCATGCATCCTGGTTCCGCCGAAGAGAGGCATGGTTTAACATCATGGTCGATTTCCCCACATTCGCCGCCTTGATCCAAAAAGGCGATCGCTCCATCATGCGCGCCGGTCGCGCACTGCAGAAAGGGGCGTGCTGATGTCCGGTGATATCATGACCTGGCTCGTGCCGCTGGTTGCCATGCTGGCCGCTGGCCTGCTCGCCGGCTTTGCCGCCGGCATCTTCGGCATCGGCGGCGGCTTCGTCGTCGTGCCGGCGCTGCTGGTCGTGCTGCCGCTGCTGGGCGGGACGAAGGACGGCATCGCCCATGTCGCGATCGGCACGTCGGCTGCGACGATCATCCTGACCTCGATCCGATCGCTGCTGGCGCATTCCAAGCGCGGGGCGGTGGAGTTCGACGTCCTCAAGACATGGGCGCCCTGGATCATATTGGGCTGTGGCGCGGGCGTCGTGCTGGCGGGCCATGTCGATGGCCGCACGCTCAAGATGATCTTCGGCGCAGGCGTCATCCTGATGTCGCTCAACTTCCTGATCCCGGTGCTGAACGGCAAGGTGATCAGCGACCAGATGCCGTCGGGGCTGGCGCGCATCGGCATTGCAGGCGGGTTGGGCACCTTTTCCTCGCTGCTGGGCATCGGCGGCGGCACCATTGCCATCATGACGATGACGCTGTGCGGCCGCACCATCCACCGCGCCATCGCCACCGCATCGGGCATCGGCACGCTGATCGCCATCCCGACCACCATCGGCTTTGCCATCATCGGCTTCCGCGAAGGCGGCCTGCCCTGGGGTTCGCTGGGCTATATCAACATCCCCGCGACGATAGCGATCGCATCGATGTCGATGCTGACCGCGCCGCTGGGCGTGGCCGCCGCCCATAGCCTGCCCGCCGGGCCGCTGAAGAAGATTTTCGGCGTCTATCTGCTGATCATCGGAGCGCTGATGCTGCGCGCGGGGCTCAAGATCTGATAATGATCTGATAATGATCTGATAATCCGGCTGTATTTCTTAACGGCCGCCAGTGACCGCCTTAACAGGCTTTGTCACTGGCGGCCGTTCGCGCTATCTGACAGGCGGTGAAGATGGCGCAAACCGACCCGATTTCCGTGCTGCTGGTGGAAGATGACCCGGCGGCCCGCGCCAATATTGCCGAAATACTGGTCCGCGCCGGCATGGTCGTCGACCTGGCGGAGGATGGCGCGGAGGGGCTCAAGCGCGCCGCATCGGGCCGCTATCATGTCATCATCCTCGATCGCACCCTGCCGCATCTTTCGGGCATCGATGTGGTGACGCGCATGCGCGTCGCCGGGATCGAGGCGCCGGTGCTGATGCTGTCCGCGCTCGGCCGCAGCGAGCATCGGGTCGAGGGGCTGGAAAGCGGCGTCGATGACTATATGGCCAAGCCCTTCGAGCCAGACGAACTGGTCGCCCGCGTGCGCGCTTTGTGGCGCCGGGCGGGGCGGTTGCAGCAGGATTCGGTGCTGCTGTTCGGCGATCTGGAATGCCATGTGAAGGCGCGCACGGCCCATCGCGCGGGCCGCCATGTGCCGCTGTCGCCCAAGGAATTTGCGCTGTTCCGCTACCTCATGGAACATGCCGGCGAAGTGGTCACGCGCGAAATGCTGCTGCGCCATGTGTGGAAACTCAGCTTCGATCCCCAGACCAATGTCGTCGACGTCAATGTCGGCCGCCTGCGCCGCAAGCTGGAGGAAGGGTTCGACAGCGCCGTGCTGGAGACGGTCTGGGGCACCGGCTATCGGCTGATCGCCGCCCATGGCTAGGTTCGGCCTGCTGCGCTCGGTCTTTGGCCGGGTCACGCTGTCGGCCCTGCTGGTCAGCCTGGCGTCCACGCTAGTGCTGTTCCTGGTGGTCGAACGGATCGTCGAGACCGACGGGCGCGTGATGCTGGGGCGAGAGGTCGATACCGATCTGGCGGGCCTGGCCGACATCTATGTCAGCAGTGGCGAGGCGGAACTGAGGGCGCGCATCGCCGATCGGCTGGCGATGGAGCGCGGCGACAGCGAAAAGGCCTATTATCTGCTCGCCGATGCGGCCGGGCGCCGGGTGGCGGGCAATATCGATCACTGGCCCGCCCTGGCGTCCGAAGTATCCGAAGCGCGGCTGATCCGCCTGCCCGGCGGCGACCGCATGTTCGCGCGGGCGACGCTGCTTGGTCCCGACACCCGGCTGATCGTCGGGCGCAGCAACATTCGGGCGCGGGCGCTGCAGACCCGGCTCGCCATCGCCTTTGCCATTGCCGGCGCCATCGTTGCCCTGCTCAGCCTTGCCGCCGGCCATTTCGCGGCGCGCCGCCTGCGTCGCCGGGTCGAACGGATCAACCATGTCTTCGACGCGGTGCGCGCCGGCGATATCGGTGTGCGCGCACGCGCCACCGGGGCGAGCGACGAACTGGCCGAACTGGCCGCCAACACCAATGCGATGCTGGACCAGGTGCAGCGGCTGATGGAGGCCCAGCGCTCCGTGTCGGATCAGACCGCGCACGAGATCCGCACCCCGCTGATGCATCTCGATACGCGTATCCTAAAGGCGATGGAGCGGACCGGGGATGAGGGGCTGTTGCGCACCCTCGGCCGGTCGCGCGACGAGATACGCAGTGTCGTGCGGCTGCTCGATTCCCTGCTCGACATTGCCGGCACCCAGGCGCTGCGCGGCGATCGCCGGGGCCTGGCCGATGTCGACCTCAGCGAGATTGCCGACAATCTGGCGGACCTTTATGGCGCCAGTGCAGAGGATCTTGGCATCGCCTTCAACGCGATGGTGGCGCCGGGCATATCCTTCCGCGCCGATCCGATGCAGATCACCCGGCTGCTGTCCAACCTGCTCGACAATGCCTTCAAATATGTGCCGCGTGGCGGCAGCGTGCTGCTCAGCCTGGCGCCGGGGCCGCTGATCATTGTCCAGGATAATGGCCGGGGCATCCCGGCCGATGCGCGCGAACTAGTCTTCGACCGCTATGTCCGGCTCGATCCGTCGCCCGGCAGCGGCCATGGTCTGGGGCTGGCGCTCGCCCGCGCGATCGCCGAACGCCATGGCCTGACCATCCATGTCGAGGATGCCGCGCCCGGCGCCCGCTTCGTCGTGCAGCCGGAGATGGCGGATGATTAGGCTCTTCCTGCCCCTGCTGATGCTGGGCGTCGGTCCGGTCGCGGTGGTCGAGGAGCCGATGCCGACCGATGCGCTGATGCGCACCCTGGCGGAGGGCGATCTGGCGCAGGCGCGCGGCGATCAAGCCGCACTCGCGGCGGCGGCCGACACTCTCAAGCTGCTCGGCGCGCGCCCGGCGGAGGGGCAGGATGACCTGTCCACCCTCTGGTCGCAGCAGGCGCAGGCCGGCGGCGCGGTCCATGCCGGGCCGGTCTATCGCGGCCGGGCGCTCGGCCCCGCCTATCGCCGCGGGTCTCTGGCGGCCGGCGGGCGGGTGACGCTGCGCCAGCTGTTCCTTGCCGGCCAGCGCGCGCAGATTTCGGTGGCACGCGCCACCGGCATCGCCGCATCCCTGTCGGTCCGGGTGCGCAATGCCGATGGCGGCACGCTGTGCGCCAAGCCGGTGGCGGCGCCGCAGGCCGATTGCGCCTGGCTGCCGCTGTTCACCGAACGCTATGCGATCGAGATAGAAAATGGTGGCAGCGCGCCGGCAACCTTCTATCTGGTGATCCGCTGATCTAATCCCAATCGCCTGAAATCAGGGCGAAAAAGCCCGATATTCGGCCCTTTTTGGCGCTGCGGCCCACCGCCGTCGCGCCTCGCTTCGTCCATTCTGCACATCCGTTCAGGCGCAAAATGCCGGTCCCGGTGCGTTATTGCCGCAGGTTCGATGAGGAAAGAGGAGAAACGTCATGAACCGTTCGATGCTTCTGACCGCCATCGCCATGGTCGGCATGACCCCGATCGCCGCCATGGCCCAGCCCCAGGCGCGTGGCCCGGCTCCGGGTGAAGGCCCGGTGAGCTATGAGGAACAACTGGCGTCGGTCGAGGACCAGCTTGTCTATGAAGCGCCGATCGCCGGCGTGGAGAACAACTACTGGTTCAATTACCAGACCGACCTGGCCGAGGCGCGCAAGGAACTGACCAAGGATCTGCGCCATTCCAGCGATGCGGAGGATAATCGCGACGCCTGGGAGGAATATCGCACCGAACTGGCCGATGCCCGTGGCGACTATGCCAAGGAAATGGCCGAGAAGGGCTATCCGGTCGGCGAAGTCCGGGTGCTGGGCAGCAGCGGCCGCTGATCCGCGCGGCGCTGATCCAAATATAGAAAGGGCTGGTTCGGTCATCCGGGCCAGCCCTTTTCGCATTACTGGGTATAGGCCTTGGTCAGGCGATAGAGGAAGGCGCGGCCGTCGAGCAGCGACTTGACCCGGATGCGCTCATTGAGGCCATGGACCCCCTGGCCATCGGGATCGGCGAACATGCCCGACACGCCATAGGTGGGGATGCCCGCCGCATTGGTGAAGCGCCCGTCGGTCGCCCCGGTCGCAAGCCGCGGGATCACCGGCACGCCCGGCCACATCTCCTTGGTCAGCGCCTCGATCGGCGCCATGATCTGCGGCGTCAGCTGCGGCGCCGACGACTTGGGCTGCGGCGGATCGGCCAGCGTCACCTTGACCTTCTCGTCGCCGCCGACCTGCGCCAGCTTGGCGCGCACGGCCTCGACATCCTCGCCCGGAATGATGCGGCAATTGACGTTCGCAGTCACCGACTGGGGCTGGGCATTGGGGGCATGGCCGCCATTGATCAGCGTCGGAATGCAGGTGGTGCGTAGGGTGGCGTTCCAGCTCGGATTGGCAGCCGAGATCGCTGCATAGTCCGCCTCGGTCGCCTTGCCCGCGCCGACCGCCGCCATCGGCTGCGACAGCTTGGGATAGAGCGGCGCCGACGCGCCGAAATAGGCCTTGGCCGCCGGCGTCAGGTTCACCGGGAAATCATAGGCGTTCACATTGGCCAGCGCCTGCGCCATCCAGCCGATCGCGTTGAAATGCGGTTCCTGGCGCGAACTGTGGCCGCCCGGCGCGGTCGCGGTGAAGGTGAAGTCCTGATAGACCTTCTCGCCCGCCTGCACGCCGTGGCTGACCGGCTTGCCATTTTCGTCCAGCGACCCGCCGCCGCCTTCGTTGAGCGCCCATCCTGCCGCCATCGCATCGGGCTTGTTCTTCAGCAGATATTCGACGCCGTTCAGCGCCTTCTCCGTCTCCTCGCCACAGGTCAGCGCCATCTTGATCCTGCGCTTGGGCTTGTAGCCTTCCTGCTTGAAGCGGATCATGGCGTCGGCGAAGCTCGCCGCCATCGCCTTGTCGTCCGACGTGCCCCGGCCATAGAAATAGCCGCCTTCCTCGATCAGGGTGAAGGGATCGCGGGTCCAGTCGGCGCGCTTGGCCGCGACCACGTCGATATGGGCGAGCAGCAGCAGCGCGGGCAGCTTGGCATCGGAACCGCGCAGCACGGCGGTCAGATTGCCTTCCTTGGGATGAGCGGGATCGACCACGACAGCGATATCGCCATCGGCATAGCCGGCCGCCTTCAGCCGCGTCGCAATCTGTTCGGCGGCCACGGTGCAGCTGCCATTGGGCCAGCTCGAATCGGTCTCCACCAGTTCCTTGTAGAGGGTGCGGAAGGCGGCCTCGCCGGCGCGGGCCTGCGTATCGGCTGCGGTGGCGGCGTGCAGCGGGCTGAGGCTGGCGGCCAGCAGCGCGGCGGCGGGCAAGGCGGCAACTAAGCGACGGGATGGCATGGGGCGATGTCCTTGTTCTGATTGTGCGACGCTTGGAAATGCGTCTCCCTGGCCCGGCTGGGCGGCGCGACTGTGCAGAAAGCCGGGGGCGGCGGCAAGGGGATGATTGATGCCTGCTGGCCCTGTTTGGTTGTGCATATCATGCACAATGGCTGTGCCTTGGGCTCATATTGTTTCGCTACCTGGACAGGCGCATAGAGGGTTTGCCTGAAGCTCCAGCAATGCGCGCCCGATCCGGCGTGGCGGGCCGACGCGTCCGGCTTTCATTCCCCCGACCGGCGTCGCCGCCCTGCCTGGCCCCGCCCGATGATGCTGGATGTGCCGCGTGACGCCTGCCTTGCCTCAAGCGCGCTGGATGGCCGATCGCTACGGCGGCCATGACGCGCTGTTCACGCTCAAGGCCTTTCTCGCGGCGATGCTGGCCTATTATATCGCGCTGCGGATCGGGCTGGACCGGCCCTATTGGGCGATCATCACCGCCTATATCGTGGCCCAGCCGCTCGCCGGCGCGGTGTCGTCCAAGGCGATGTTCCGCCTGCTGGGCACCGTCATCGGCGCGGGCGTGGCGATCCTGCTGGTGCCATTGCTCGGCAATGCCCCCGAACTTCTCTCGCTCGCGCTGGCGCTGTGGCTTGGGCTTTGCACCTTTGTCGCGCTGCTCGACCGGACGCCGCGCGCCTATACCTTCCTGCTGGCGGGCTATACCGCCGGCATCGTCGCCTTCCCGGCGGTCGAGGCGCAGGCGACGATCTTCACGGCGGCCAGCCTGCGCGCCCAGGAAATCGGCATTGGCATCGCATCGGCCACGCTGGTCCACAGCCTCGTCTTCCCGCGCACCGTGTCGGCTCGCCTCCAGGCGCGGATCGATGCGATCATGATCGACGCCGAACGCTGGTCGCGCGATTCCCTGCGGGTCGACCATGGCGATGCAGTCGTGACCCGCGACCGCCGGCAATTGGCGACCGACATCCACGAACTGCACCAGCTTGCCACCCATTTGCCGTTCGAAAGCAGCGCGCTGCGGCTGAAGGCCGGGGTGCTGCGCGCGCTAGAGACGCAGCTTTGCCTGCTGCTGCCGCTGGCCAGCGCGGTCGAGGATCGCTGTCGCCAGTTGCAGCGCGCCAATGCCTTGCCGCCGGCCGTCCATGTCCTGCTGGACGATGTCGTCGCCTGGCTGGGCGCGCCGGACGGGGAGGGCGGGGCGGCCGAAGCGCTCCGCGCCCGCGCCCGCGCCTGCGAGCCCGATTGCCGCTTGCCCTTCGCCTGGCACGCGGCATTGCAACTGAGCATGCTCGACCGGCTGGCCGAACTGGTCGCCGTCCATGCCATCTGCCGCGAGTTGCAGGCGGCGATGGGCGCCGATCGCATTCCCCTGTCACCGCCCGCGCGGGAAGCGATCCGCAACGCCCGCCGCCGCGTCCTGCACCGCGATTATGGGCTGGCGCTGCGCGGCGCGCTGGCGACCAGCCTCACCGTGCTGATCGGTTGCCTGCTCTGGATCCTGTCGGCCTGGCCGGCCGGGGCAGGGGCGGTAGTCATCGCCAGCATCATCTGCGCCCTGTTCAGCAATATGGACGATCCCGCGCCCGCCGCCTGGAAAGTGTGGCAGGGCACCTGCTGCGCGGTGCTGGTGGCCGCGCCCTATGCCTTTGCCATCCTGCCGCGCGTGTCCGACTTCCCGGTGCTGGTCGCGGTGCTGGCGCCGGCCTTCCTGCTGGTCGGCGCGATGATGGTGCGGCGGCGGCTGGCGGCGATGGCGATCGGCATGATCCTTTCGCTGCCCGGCCTGATGGGCCTCGATGGCTATTATACCGGGCAGTTCGACAGTTTCGCCAATGCCGCCATCGCCCAGATGCTGGGCGCCTTGCTCGCGGTCTGGGCGCTCAAGATGGTCCGCACCGTGGGCGCCGAACAGTCCGCGCTGCGCCTGCTCCGGGCGGGCTGGCGCGATCTTGCCCTGCGCACCGATCCGCGGCAGCAGCCTGACACGGTCAAATGGATCAACACCATGCTCGACCGCATCGGCCTGCTGACCCCGCGCCTTGCCGAACTGGGCAGCGACACCACAGCGCCGCTGCTTGATATATTGCGCGACACGCGCGTGGGCATGTCGCTCGACGATCTCCACCGCTTCCGGGTGCGCGCCCATGCTCGCGACGATCGGCTGCTCGATGTCGTGCTGGGGCGCGTGCGCCAGCATTTCGATCGGCTTGGCGCCAGGGGGCAGGGCGATCCCGATCCTGCGCTGGTGCGGGCCATCGACACCGCGCTCGCTACCATCGGCCGGAACGGCGCGGTCGATGATCGGCGGCTGGCGCTGCTGGCGCTCACCAGCCTGCGCCGCAACATCGCGCCCGATATTCCGCTCAGTCCGCGTCGGGATCGCGAAAATTCAGCCGCCGCGTGACGGTATAGTCCAGCACGCCGACCAGCAGATAGCTGATCCACTGCTTGATCAGCGTCAGGCCGGTGCGGCTGGCGCGATAGGTCTCCAGCGAAATCTGCCGGCTCTCGCCCGTCCGCTGGGTGATGAAGCCACGCATCGCCTCGGCAAAGCCGGCATCCTCCACCCGCAGCATCAGCTCCAGGTTGAGGAACAGGCTGCGCATGTCGAAATTGGCCGATCCGATATAGACCGCATCGTCGATCACGATCAGCTTCATGTGCAGCTTGCAGGGCTGATATTCATATATCTCGACCCCGCGTCTCAGCAGCGGGCCATAGAGCAGCCGTGCCGCCGCGATCGTCGCGCCATTGTCCGACAGGGCCGGCAGGATCAGGCGCGCGCCCTTGCGCCGGGCAGCGCGGGCGATCCGCTTCATCATGCCCCGGCCGGGCGAGAAATAGGCCTCGACCATGTCCAGCCGCTGCGCCCGGTCCATGTCATGCTTCACCACCTGCGCCCAGGGACTCAGCCGCCGGGTCGGCCCACCGATCAGCCAGCGGAACGGATCGGCCGGATCATGATGCAGCGATGGGTGCCAGTGCCGCACCATCGCCCGCAGGGTGCGGAACCTTTGCCCCTTGCTCGTGACCCAGCGCCATAGCTGGCCATACCAGCGCGCCATCGCCTCGGCCTGCGGCCCTTCCAGCAGCAGCCCCAGGTCGCGCCAGCAATCGTCGGCGGGAATGCCGAAATAGCCATCCTCGACATTGAAGCCGCCGATCATAAGCCTTTTGTCGTCAGCCAGGGCGATCTTCTGATGGTTGCGGATCAGGTAGCGGGTCGACCGGCGCGTCCCGAACCGGCCGAAATGGCCGCCCGCCGCGATCAGCGGGGCGAACAGGCTGTCGGGCGTATCGGACGATCCGAAGCCGTCGATCATCAGCGTCACCGCCACGCCGCGTGCCCGCGCCGCCACCAGCCGCTCGCAGATCAGCCGGCCGCTGCCATCGTCGGCGAAGATATAATAATAGAGTTTCAGGCTCGTGCGCGCACCGTCGATCAGTCTGACCAGCGCATCGCGCAGCGCCGCGCCTTCTTCGATGACGGTCAGTCGGTTGCCGTTCAGCGTGACGCTGATCGGGCTGGTCGGGGCTTGCTGTTGTCGCGACGCCATGGCCCCTACATGCGCTGCTTTGCCGCGGCGCGCCATGGCTTTATGGGCTTTTCATTGACTCGACAGGCCGCCACTGCTAGGCGCCAAGTTCAAGATTCCCTATTGATTTTTCAGGAGGCCCGATTGGCCCGCGTCACCGTCGAAGATTGCGTCGACAAGGTTACCAACCGTTTCGATCTCGTCCTGCTCGCCGCCCAGCGCGCGCGTGAAATTTCCGGTGGCGCCGAGCTGACGCTTGAGCGTGACCGCGACAAGAATCCGGTCGTCGCCCTGCGCGAAATCGCCGAGGAAACCATTCTGCCCGCCGACCTGCATGATTCGGTCGTTGCGTCGTTGCAGAAGGTCCAGATTGACGACGACGATACGCCTGATGAAATCGGTTCGATCGCCCAGTCGGCGGAGGCCCTGCGCCTGACCGCAGCGGCGCCGCCGCGCAACCAGAATATCGGCGGCGATTACGACGGCTGATTTTCCACTTTCCGGTTTGGAGAGGGAAGGGGTCCGGCCCGCGCAAGCGGGACCGGGCCTCAATGATTCTGGGCACCGGATTCTGGTGCGTTATTTCCAGGCCGTCGCCAGCATCGCGTCGAGCATCTGGGCATAGGACCAGCCATCGGCCCGCGCGGCGATCGCCGACAGGCAATCCTGGTCCGCGCGACCCGGCCGGCCCGCACCGGTCATGTTCGGCTTCATGTTGAGGTCGAACAGCTTGAACTGGCCGCTGGCATCCGCGCGGCAGTCGATGCGGATCACCGCGCGCGATTCCACCAGCCCCGCTGCCTTCACACAGGCTTCCAGCATCGCCAGCACCGGGGCTTCTTCCATCCGCTCCGGGCCGATCGCGACGCTGTTCTGCGTCACCGCGACATCGCCATTATAGGGGGCGACACCGTCCTTCTGGTCGAAGCGCAGCACCGGGCGCAGCGCGAAATGGCGGTCGCCCTTTTCGCCTGACGGGCGCGGCGCGGCGGGCGGCAGGACGGTGATGGTCATTTCCTCCCCGTCCAGAAACTCCTCGACCATCAGCAGCGTGCCGAACTTGCCCTCGTCGATCAGGCTGCGGGCCGCGGCGTTCAGCGCATCACCATCGCGCACCAGCGTCACGCCCTGGCTGCCCCGGCCACGCACGGGCTTCACGATCAGCGGGAAGGGGATGGCCAGATCGTTCAGAACCTGCCCGACATCGGCCAGCGCATGCACGCCTTCGCTCGGCCGATCAGCCAGCAAAAAGCCGCGCGCCACCGGCAAGCCGGCCTGTTCCAGCATCCGGTTGGTGGCGAACTTGTCGTCATATTTCTGCGTGGCGGCCGGGGTCTGGCCGACGATCGCGACCTGGCCCATCACGGCCTCGATCGGATGTCCCTCAAACAGGACGCTATTGGCCCAGATCGTGTCGGCGCCTGCCGCGATCGCGGCTGCTATCCCGTTGGCCGTGTCGGGGAACACCCATTGCATCGCCTGCGCCGGATCAGGCGCAGGCACCGGCGTTATCACCGTGCGGCCCAGCCCCATCAATGCAAAGCCGATATCGGCCCCACCGTCGGAATAGCCGCCGGGCTTGGCATCCTTGCGCAGCCCGTCGATCACCGGTGGCGGCAGCGCCTGATAGAGCAGGGCGACCGCCGGCCCGCTCATGCTACCACCTCCGGCAGGCGCCAGTCGATCGCGCCGCGCCCCTTGGCCTCCAGAAAGTCATTGGCCTGCGAGAAATGGCGGCATCCCAGAAAGCCGTTATGCGCCGACAGCGGCGAAGGATGGGCGGCCTTCAGCACCAGATGGCGCCCGGAATCGACGAAGCCGGCCTTGCGCTGGGCATAGGCGCCCCACAGCAGGAACACGACCGGCTCCTCCTTCTGCGCCACCAGCCGGACGATCGCGTCGGTGAACGTCTCCCAGCCCTTGCCCTGGTGCGACGCAGCCCGGCCCATTTCGACCGTCAGCACGCTGTTGAGCAACAGCACGCCCTGCCGCGCCCAATGCTCCAGAAAGCCGTGGCGCGCGCGCGGCAGGCCGAGGTCGCTTTCCAGCTCCTTGTAGATATTGACCAGCGATGGCGGCGTCCGCACGCCGGGCTGGACCGAAAAGCACAGGCCATGCGCCTGGCCCTCGCCATGATAGGGGTCTTGCCCCAGCACCACCACCTTCACCTGGTCCAGCGGCGTCAGGTCCAGCGCCCGGAAATATTCATTCCCCTTGGGGAAGATGCGCTTGCCGGCCGCCTTTTCCGTTTCGATGAACTGTTTCAGGCCCTGCATATGGGGGCTGGCGAACTGGTCGCGCAGCGGCGCGCGCCAGCTTTCGTGCAGCTTGATGGTGTCGTTCATGGCCGGCGTGATGAACCCCCGGCATGCCTGCGTCAACCGCGGGAAAAGCCGATCAAATATCTTGCCACCCGACCCATGATGGGCGACAGACGGGCCATGCCGTCTCTCCGTCAAATTGGCGCCAGCTGCGCCGCCCTTGGCCTGTTCTTTGCGCCCTTGCCGAGCGCCGATGCCTTTGGTCCGCCGCCCCGGCCACAGGTGCTGCTGACGGCGGAGGCGCATCTTCTGGCCGAGTTTGACCGCTTCGCCGCTTTGTCGGACGGCACGGTCGGCCTCGCGGTGCAGGATCTGCAGACCGGCGAGGTCCAATCGCGCAATGGCGACACGCTGTTCCCCATGGCCAGCGCCTACAAGGTCGCGGTCGCGGGCCGTATCCTCTCGCTGGTCGATGCGGGTAGCCTAAAACTCGACGACCGGCTCGTGCTCGATCCTGCGCTGGCGAGCGAAGGCGGCATCGCCTGGATGTTCTCGCGTCCCGGCGCGACCCTGCCGGTCAGCCAGTTGCTCGACCTGATGCTGACGCGCAGCGACAATAATGCGACCGACGTGCTGGTCGCCCGCGCCGGCGGGCCGAAGGCGGTCAGCGATTTCGTCGCCGGCCTCGGCATCCATGGCCTGCGCGTCGACAGCGATACCGCGCATCTTCTCTACCGCGCCATGGGCATCAATCCCCGGTCCGGCACCTTCCAGCAGAATGCCGGTGCCGCCCGCCGCGCCGATCCGATGATCCAGCGGCGCGACGTGCGCGATCTGCCGAACATGGATTTCATGCTCGATCCGCGCGACACGGCGACGCCGCTGGCGATGAACCAGCTGCTGGTCGCCTATGAATCGGGCAAGGCATTGAAGCCGGAAAGCACGCAACTGCTCTTCACCATCATGGGCCATTGCCAGACCGGCAAACTGCGCCTGTCGGGCATGTTGCCGCCCGGCACCCCGGTCGCGCACAAGACCGGGTCGCTCAACGGCGTCGGCAATGATGTCGGCATCATCGGCCTGCCCGATGGCCGCCGCTTTGCCATCACCGTCTTCGTGATGAAGGACAGCCGGGGCCATGTCTCGCGCGACCAGATCATGGCCCAGGCGGCCCGCGCGGCCTATGATTATTTCCTCTTTGCGCCCAAGCGGCGCGTGGCGCTTAACAAGTTGAACGTCCACGTATAAAAGATGGGGCATAACAGAGAGGATGCCCCTTATGACCCAGATCACCCGGTTTCGGGACTTCTGGCCCTATTATCTGCAGGAACATGCCCGGCCCGCGACGCGCGCCATGCATTATGCCGGGACCAGCCTGGTGGTCGGCATCGCGGCCACGGCGGCCATTACGGGTCGATGGTGGCTGGCCGCTGGGCTGCCGGTCGCCGGCTATGGCTTCGCCTGGGTCAGCCATATGCTGATCGAGCGCAATCGCCCCGCCACCTTCCGCTATCCGCTCTGGTCGCTGCGCGCCGATTTCGTGATGCTTCAGCGCTTCCTGACCGGCCATATGCGTCGCGATCTGGTCCGGGCCGGCATCCGCGCCGACGGCACGGTCGATCCGCAACGCCGCATTCGCGGCTGAGAGTCGTTTGAGAAGGCCGGTTCCGGCCCGCTCCCCCGCCCAACCACCCGACAGGATGATACTGGATCGGGTGGTTGGGCGGGGGAGCAGGCTCTAGCCACCGCGCAAGCGCTTGATTCCCGCCGCCGCTCTGTCACAAGAGGGGCGCGATGGGGCTCACCGCGACATTCTCCCTGCCGACCGACCGGTCGGCGCTGGCCGCCCGCTGGCAGGCGCTGGAGGCGCGCAGCGATGCGTCCTTCTTCCTGCGCTGGACCTGGGTGGGTGCCTGGCTCGACAGCTATGGCGTCCGGCCCGAACTGCTCGCCGTCACCGACGGTGCTGGCCAGGATGTCGCGCTGGCGCTGGTCGGCCATGCGATGCGCCCGCGCCTGCTGGGGCCGGTGGCGACGCTCAGCCTCAACCAGTCGGGCGATCCGGCGATCGACCGGCCCTATGTCGAATATAATGGCCTGCTCGCCGCGCGCGGGCAGGACGCGGCGGCCGTCGCTGCGGCGATCGACGCCATCGCCCGGCGCCGTGATTGGCGTGTGTTGCGGCTGAGCGGGATCGCCCCGGATTCGCCGCTGCTGGGCCTGCCTGCTCGCCGCAAATTGCGGGTCGATGCCTCGCCCGTCTACCAGGTCGATCTTGACGCCGTGCGCGCTGCCGGTGGCGACTATCTCTCGCTGCTCAGCAGCAATACGCGCAGCCAGATTCGCCGCGCGATGAAGGATCATGGCGGGCCGTTGCCCGATGTCGCGGTCGGCACGCTGGATGACATCGCCCCCTGGCTGGACGAGATGGCCGCGCTCAACATGGGGCGCCATGTCGACAATGCCTGGGACGATCAGGGCTTTCGCCAGTTCGTCGCCACCATCGCGGCCCGCGGCCTGCCATCGGGCGCGGTCGAACTGCTGCGCTTTGCCGATGCCGGCGGCGTGGTCGGCCTGCTGGTCAATTTCGTGCAGGACGGGCAGGCGATGAACTATCAGTCCGCCTTCGCCCCGCCACGCACCGCCAAGGACAAGCCGGGCCTGCTCTGTCACGCCGCTGCCGTCGGCCATTATGCCACGCAGGATTTCCGGCTCTATTCGCTGCTCGCCGGCAAGGATCGCTACAAGCAGAGCCTCTCCACGCGCGAAGAGGCGCTGGAATGGTGGCATGTCGAGCGTTTCAGCCCCCGGCTGGAGGCCGAGGCGCTGGCGCGCAGGATCCTTAAACGCCCAGCTTCCGCATGACGCGATAGACGAAGCGGCGAATGGCCTGTTGTTCGGGGCGGTCGCTCACCGCGCCGGTCGGGAGGCCGCGCTTGCGCAGCAGGGCGTTGAAACTGTGCAACTCGCCCTCCGCCACGCTGCGGTCGGACCGCCAGGTGATCGACAGGCTGATCGACACGGCCGGGCCATTTTCCACGAAATGCGGCGCCTTGACCGGCACATGCACGGCCTCGCCGGGGCTGAGCGGGAAGGGGGTGCCGCGCGCCTTGAACCCGTCCTGCCAGATCAGGTTGCGATGGCCGCCATTGTGGAATTCCTCGCTCTTGCGCGCCGGCACCAGTTCCTCGTCGCGCGCCGGGAACACGGTCATCACCTTGGTCCCCATGATCTGCAGCAGGATATTATGCTCCGGGTCCATGTGGAACGGGGTGACGCTGCCGGGGGAGGTCAGGAAGATGAAGGCCTCGCGGTGCAGCATCGGCCCGGTGCTGCGCGCGACGATCGGCTCCAGCTCCGCCAGCGCCGCGTCCAGCAACGCGCCATAGGCCGGGTCGCGCTCGACATTCTTCAGCACCGCCCAGCTGCCATTGCTCTCGATCGTGCGGATCGTCTCGCCCAGGCTCAGTCCATTGGAAGGCGTATCCTCCGGCCGCACGCCCAGCGGCAGCTTGCCCAGATTATACTCGACCGCGCTTGCCGGCATCCGCTCGGCCAGCGTCGCCAGCGCATCCAGCGTCAGCAGCGCATGCCCGACCAATTGATGCGTCAGCTTGGTCGGCTGGTCGGGATAGGCGGCGGCAAAGGTGGCGCGCGCGCTGTCCGAAAAATGCGGCGCGTCGGTGGCGGGCGCCATCGGGCTATGCACGGTCATTCCTGTCCTTTCATGCGGCTGGCGATCCGTTCGACCCCGCCGGCCAATGCAAAGGCCGCTGCCCGGCGCAGGCGCGTCGCGCCCTTGCCCTGCAGGGCGATACGATATTGCACGATGCTACGGCGCTCGGCCCACAGGCTGTCGATCATCGGATGATCGGCGGCGGCGCAACTGTCCATCCAGCCGATCGCCGGGTCATCCTGCACCGCGTGCAGATTGGCGATCTCGATCAGCACGCCGGGCGAAAAGCGCCCCATCTCCTCGTCAAAGGCGATCTTGAAGGAAAAGGCGCCGTCGCCATGGCGGAAATTGACCAGCATCGCGATCGCCCGGCCATCCAGGTCGATGCGCAGGAAATGCAGCCGGCCCGCCGCAAAGGCCGCGGCGCAGGCGGCGCGGAAGAAGGCGATGTCATCCGGCCTGCTCGCCAATGCGCTGCCCTCGCGGCCCTTCCACCCGGACGCCTCCAGCGCCAGAAAGTCGCCACACCAACGCGGCAGGTCCGCGCCATCGTCCAACAATCGCTGCTCGACCGACCCCAGCTCCGCCAGTCGCTTCTGCAGGCGGCGGATTTCCTTGCGCTTCTTGGCGCGGACATGGGTTTCCCAATAGGCGTCGGCCGACAGGTCGGATCGCAGCATCGCCCGGTCATGGCGATGCACCTCGCGCCGGCCGCGCCCTTGTTCGACGCACAGTGCTTCCAGCGCGGCGGCATTGGCGCCGGCCGCATCCAGTGCGCGCAGATGCAGGAAATGGGGCGCCCATTCCGCCGCGTCCAGCTGCGCCAGCAGGCTGCGCCACGCCGCCATCTCCTGGCCGCGCCGGATCAGCGGCGCGCCGAAGAAGCAATGGTCGTGCATCCAGTTGGCGACGCAGCCGATCGGCAAGCGGCCATGGCGCGCCTGCACCGTCACCGGCAACAGGCCGATCAACTCGCCATCCGCCTGCGCCTCGATCAAACGCACGTCACCACTGCCGGCCAGATGGTCGATCGCCGCTGCCAGCAGGTCGGGCGCGTAGAAGGCATTGGGTTCGGCCGCCTCTGCGGCCAAGGTCGCCCAGCGCGCGCGCGCGTCCGTCAGCGGCAGGCTGTCGGATGCAAAGGGGGGAGATGGGTGCGCTGCCATGTCCATCGCCTCGCCTTAGCCGGGAAAGATTAGGGAATGCCTAAGTATTCCGCCGCATGGAAGCCTGTATCGAACGGCTTATGAGGGAAAGGGCTTTACATCGCGCGTCGGATTGTCTGTGAACCGCCATGGCTCTGGCGGCGACGCGCCTGCCGGCCCGATCAAGGAGGATGACGCTTTGACGATCCTGGTAACCGGCGCGGCCGGCTTCATCGGCATGGCGGTGGCCGACCGGCTGCTGGCCGACGGGCGCGCCGTGATCGGCATCGACAATCTCAACGACTATTATCAGGTCTCGCTCAAGCGCGATCGGATCGCGGCGCTCGAACAGCGCCATGGCAAGCTGTTCACCTTCGCCGAACTGGACTTTGCCGACATGCCGGCACTTCAGGCGTTGCTCGCCGATCATCCGATCGAGGCGATCGTCCATCTCGGCGCCCAGGCCGGCGTGCGCTATTCGTTGATCAACCCCCATGCCTATGTCCGCTCCAACCTTGCCGGCCATGTGAACATGCTCGAACTGGCGCGGGAACGGCGGGTGCGTCATCTGGTCTACGCCTCCTCCTCATCCGTCTATGGCGGCAATGAGAGCTTGCCCTTCCGCGTGGAGGATCGCACCGATCATCCGGTCTCTCTCTATGCCGCGACCAAGCGGGCGGACGAGCTGATGAGCGAGACCTATGCCCATCTGTTCCGCGTGCCGATGACGGGGCTGCGCTTCTTCACCGTCTATGGTCCCTGGGGGCGGCCCGACATGGCGATGTGGATCTTCACCCAGAAGATCCTCGCCGGTGAAGCGATCCCGGTCTTCAACCATGGCCGGATGCAGCGCGACTTCACCTATATCGACGATATCGTCGCCGGGGTGATCGGCTGCCTTGATTCCCCGCCGGGCGATGATGGCGCGCTCAAGGCGGGCGGCAGCCGGGCGCCGCATCGGCTCTACAATATCGGCAATAACCGGCCCGAGGAACTGATGCACCTGATCGCCGTGCTGGAGGAGGCTGTGGGGCGCAAGGCGCAGCTGGACTTCCAGCCGATGCAGCCGGGCGACGTGCCGGCGACCTTCGCCGACATCAGTGCGATTGCCCAGGATATCGGCTTTGCGCCCACCACCGGGATCGAGTCGGGCGTGCCCCGATTCGTCAACTGGTATCGCGACTATCATGGCCGATGACTATTTCGGCATGTGTCGAAAGGCGGAAAGGTTCCTCAACTCGCCTCTGATTTGGGGCGTCTCATCGGAAATTTTCGGGAAATTCGCCCGACGCGCAATGCTGCGAGCCTTTTTTGCACTTGCGAAACGCATTGCCATAAGTGCCTGAAACGGCGTAGACAGTTGCCGGGTGCTGATTGAGAAATCGGCTTGGGGTCGCGGAACAAGGGATGGACGTTGCGCTGGTCAAGGCGCATCGACACCGCGGGCGTCAGTCGGAACATATCGGCGACGATGCGCGGAAAAAAGGGCAAGAAGCGTGTCGACAGTTTCGAAGATCGTTCCTTTCGGCTCGGGTGTACATATTGTGGAGACAGCGTGCAGCAGTCTCGCCCTGGCAGCCAGGGGGCTCAATACACTCGAAGCCAAATTTTCCGACCGGGAATTTTCCGCTGCCTTTCTGCGGCTCGTCGGAATCATCATCAATGTTCGTGGACGCGTGATCGTTACCGGTATCGGCAAGAGCGGCATCGTCGCGCGCAAGATGACGGCGACGCTGACCTCCACCGGCACGCCGGCGCTGTTCCTGCATCCGGCTGATGCCGGCCATGGCGATCTGGGCATGGTGACGCCGGACGATGTCGTGCTGATGCTGTCCCACTCGGGTGAATCCACCGAACTCGGGCCGATCATCCATTATTGCAAGCGCTTCGGCATCCCGCTGCTGGCGATGACGGCGCAGGCGCAGAGCACCGTGGCCGAGGCCGCCGATGTCTGCATGCTGATGCCGGCGGTGCGTGAAGCCTGCCCCAATATGCTGGCGCCGACCACTTCGACCACCTTGCAGATGGCCTTTGGCGACGCTCTGGCGATGTCGTTGATGGAAATGCGCGGCTTTTCGGCTGACGATTTCTACAAATTCCACCCCAATGGCCGGCTCGGCGCACAGCTCGTCAAGGTGCGCGAGCTGATGTCGGCGGGCAGCGACGTGCCGCGGGTGTGCGAAGATTCCTCGCTGCTCGACGCCACGATCGAGATGACGCGTGCGCGGTTGGGCGGCACGGCCGTCGTCAACCAGGGCGGTCAACTGATCGGCGCCTTCACCGATGGTGATCTGCGCAGGGCCGTGACCGGGAAGCAGAATCTGACCGACGCGGTCGGCCGTTTCATGACCGTGACGCCGCAGACGATCGGTCCGGATGAACTGGCGTCGGAAGCGCTGCGCATCATGCACGATCGCAACATCACCCTGTTGTTCGTGTGTGAGGATGGCGATCTGGTCGGCGCGCTCCACATGCACGACCTGCTGCACGCCGGGGTCGCCTGACCATATTGGTGGTCATTCCGGCGCGGGCGGGGTCGTCCCGCTTGCCACGCAAGCCGCTGCGCCTCATTGCGGGGCGCAGCCTGTTGCATCGCACGATCGCCATGGCACGCGCGGCGATCGGCGTGCGCGCCGGCGTGGCTCTGGTCGTCGCCACCGATGATGACGAGATTGCAGCCCATGCGCAGGCCGCCGGCTGCGACGCGGTGATGACCGACAGCGCGATCGCCACCGGCTCGGGCCGCGCTCTCGCCGCCGCCCGCGCGCAGACCACCCAGCCCGACTTCGTCGTCAATCTCCAGGGGGATTCTCCCTTCCAGCCCGAAGGGGCGCTGGGCGCGGTGATCGAGGCGCTGGATGCCGGCGCGCAGGTCGCGACCCCGGTGATCGGGCTCGACTGGGCCGCGCTCGATGCGCTGCGCGAGCATAAGCAACGCTCGCCCTTCAGCGGCACGACCTGCGCGCGCGGCGCGGATGGCCGGGCGCTCTGGTTCTCCAAGACGATCATTCCCGCCATCCGCGACGAGGACAGGCTGCGTGCCGCCGGCCCCATATCCCCCGTCTGGCGCCATGTCGGCCTTTATGGCTATGCCTATGATGCGCTCGCCCGGTTCGAGGCATCGCCGCCCACGGCGCTCGAAAATCTGGAAGGGCTGGAGCAGTTGCGGCTGCTGGAACTGGGCATCGATATCATGACCGTTCCGGTCGATTCGCCCGTTTTCGACAGCAGCGGCATCGATACCGAGGCCGACATCCAGCGGGTCGAGGCGCTGATCGCCGCCCATGGAGACCCGACGCCGGCCCTGTCATGAGCCGGCGCATCTTCGTCATCCGCCACGGCAACACCTTCGCCTCCGGCGCCGATGCGCGTCGGGTCGGGGCCGGTACCGACATTCCGCTGGTCGACAGCGGCATGGCCCAGGCCCAGCGTCTCGCCAGCTATTTCGCGGCCCGATCGCTGGGGCCCGTGCGCCTCTACAGCGGCCCGTTGCAGCGCGCGCGCCAGACCGCGGCGCCGATCGCGGCCGCGCTCGACCATCCGGTCGACGCCATCCTGCCCTGGCTCGACGAGATCGACCATGGCCCGGACGAGGGGCAGCCAGAGGCGGCCGTGGTGGCGCGTCTTGGCGAAGCGGCGATCGCCGCCTGGGACCGGGATGGCATCGTGCCCGATGGCTGGGCCGTAGACGCCCCCGCGCGCATCGCTGCCTGGCGCACCTGGTTCGCCGCTGAAGGGGAGGGCACGGAAATGCTGGTCACCAGCAACGGCGCCGCCCGCTTCGCCCTGCTGGCGCTGGGCCTCGCTTATGGCCAGCTCAAGCTGCGCACCGGGGCCTTTGGCGAACTGGTCGTCGATGCGCCGGGCCAGGTGCGGCTGTTGCGCTGGGACGAGCGCCCCTAGGGATTATTCCCGGCCGATCTCCGCAAAGCCCGCGATTGGCCCTCGCTCTTGATCGGGTCATTCTGTCCCCGCGCAGAATGTTCGAAAGGGGAAGGCGCTTGGCCATGCAGACCGGATATCATCGCAAGATCGCCTGGCTCGCAGGCCTGGCCGCCATGGCGCCGCTGCCGGCGATCGCGCAGGATGCGGGATCGTCGGCAGCGCCTGCCATCACCTCCGGGCCACCGCCGGCCGGCGGCAGTGATCAGGATCTGGCCCTGCAATTGTCCAACCCGGTCGCCTCGCTGATCAGCGTGCCGTTCCAGGAAAATCTCGACTTCGGCGCCGGGGATGACGGCATCAAGTCGACGCTGAATATCCAGCCGGTGGTGCCGATCAGCGTCGGCAAGGACTGGAACATGATCGTGCGCACCATCGTGCCGGTCGTCGCGCAGAATAGCTATCAGGGACCGGGCACGGATGCCTTCGGCCTTGGCGATATCACCCAGAGCTTCTTCTTCTCGCCCAAGGAGAATAAGGGCATCATCTGGGGCGTTGGCCCCGCCATCCTCTATCCTTCGGCAACCGATCGCTATCTGGGCGGGGACAAGTGGGGCGCCGGCCCGACCGTCGTGCTGCTCAAGCAGATGGGCCAGAACACGGTCGGTTTCCTCGGCAACCATATCTGGTCGATCGCCGGCAAGGATGACCGTTCCGACGTCAGCGCCAGCTTCATGCAGCCCTTCTTCAGCCACACCACGTCCCACGCCACCACCTATGGCATCAATGCCGAAGCCGCCTATGACTGGAAGGGCAAGGACTGGCTGATCCCGGTCAATCTCACCGTCACGCAACTGACCAAGGTCGGCGATCAGGCGGTGCAGGTGGGCCTTGGCGGCAAATATTATGCCGTCTCGCCCGACGGCGGCCCCGAATGGGGCATCCGCATGATCTTCACCCTGCTGTTCCCGAAGAAATAGCGGATTGCGCAGTCACGAAGCCGAAGGCCAGCGTCCCTGGCGCGGAGCAAGCAACATCCGGAGCCATGGGGCGACTGCCCCGGATATGGGAGGGCATCGGCACGATGCCGGCTAAATGGTCAGGATGGGTGGTTAGCGGACTGGCTTCTTGCAAATCGTAGAAAGCGATAGCAGACATGGCTCATGCCATTCAGCGCAACTCACAATGATTTGAGCGGCCGTTTCGGTATCGACACGAGTCTTTCAGCATTCCGCGTCTGGCTGATAGCTGGCAGCTTCGTGAGCGCGGGTTTAATCCCTAGTCTAATTTATGGCGTTCTATTCGGCCAATGGGGCACCAATTTGGTATGGGGCAGCGTTTATGGCTTGGGATGGTGTCTTGCAGCATATTTCGCCAACGTTAGGGGAATAGCCGCCCTCTTGGCCTTTCTTTGGTCTGGCTTTGCTGTTCCCGCCCTACTGTATGTGGCGAGCGGCTGGCTGTGGAACACATGCGGCGAGCATACGAAACGGTGGGCAATGATCTTGCTATTTGTATCGCTTGCTGCGGATATTCCGGCCGAGGCCATCAGTTGGATAGATCAACAGGTAATCCATCTGCCTGATCTGATGCTGCACATCACCACTATGTATTGAGCGGCAGCTTCCTACCGATGATTTTCGGCGGGACAGGGACCACAAATGGTCGTCAGCGGTCAAAACCCGATCCTCGTCATTGCTTTGCTGCGCTCGGAATGACGGGGCGGGCCTGCGTCTCTCAGGCGCCTGCCGGGGTCCGGGTAATGCGCATGTGCTGGCGTTGACGGGCGTGGGCGGGTTCCTGGTCGCCCAATATCTCTTCGGTCAGCGAGACATGGGCGAGGGTCAGCATCATGTCCATCAGCCTTTGCTCGGCCGGCGGCAGGGCGTCGATCGGGTAGCGGTCGAGATGGGCGAGGGCGGCGTCGAGCAGGGGCGCGGCCGCCGCGAAGAAGGCGGCGCGGTCGGCGGGGGCGGCATCGCCGCGCCGGGCGGCGCGGGCGATCGATCCGTCGATCGCCCAGCGATCGGCAAAGGGGGCAAGCGCCTCGAAACCAGTGGGAAGGAGCGTGGTCATGCCATTGCCTCCGCCCGCGAGACGGGCCGGGGCGTAGCGCTGGTCCGTTCTGCTCGATAGGCCTGCACCCGTTCGTCGACGGCGTTGAAGAGGTGGCGGCAAAGCGCCTCCTGCGCCTGGAAATGGATATGTTTGAGCGCGCCGCTGTTGAGGCCGCGCTGGCCCGCCTCGATCACGTCGCGATCCTCGGCATGGATGTCGCGGGCGCTGGCCATCGCATATTCGCGGGCATAGCGGCGGCTGGCGCAGTCATCCTCGCCCTTCCAGTAGAGGCGGATCACGCCGCGCGAGCGGCGCGCGTCGATCGGCCAGACGGTGTGGGAGAAGGGCTGGGCCGGCGATCCGAGGATGAAGAAATTGGGAAAGAGCGCGAGATAGTCGCGGCTGTGCGGGCCGGCGGTACCGTCGGCCATGGCGAAGCGGGCGGCGCGGCCGAAGGATTGCGCCTGCACCGGCTTGGGCGCGGGATCGGGATTGGTCCAGATTGTCTGGGTGCGATGGGGGCCGTGAAAGCCCATCTTCGCCGGATAGCCGAAGGGATTGTCTTCGCCCACCGCCGGTGCGCCGGAGCGGGGATGGATGAAGCGGAGATGGTAATTTTCCTGGAAATTGTCGTAGGTCAGCTTCCAGTTGGCGTCGATCTCATAGACATATTCGGAGAAGGTGGTGGCCTGTGCCGCCGGGAAGCCGTCGAGCATGGTCGCATAGGGGCCAAGATCGTCGCGCAGGCCTTTGTCCGGCGTGCCGAGATGGACGAAGATCAGTCCGCCGCAGATGTCGAGCGCGACGCGGGGCAGGGCGCAGTCGGCCTTGTCGACGAAGAAGCGATCGAAATCGGGGGCGGCGAGCAGCGCGCCATCGGTGCCGAACGACCAGCGATGATAGGGGCAGGAGAAGGTGCTGCGCCTGCCGCTTTCCTCCTCGACCAGCTGGGTGCCGCGATGGGTGCAGACATTGTGGAAGGCGCGAATCTCGCCCTCGCGGCCGCGCACGATCAGCAGCGACACGTTGAGTGCCTCGATCTCGCGGCGGATGAAGCTGCCGCTGTCGGGCAGTTCGCAGACATGGCCGATCTGCAACCAGGCGCGGCGGAACACCGCTTCCCGTTCCAGCTCGAACCAGGCCGGATCATGATAGGGGGCGGCGGGGATCGGCGCGGTGCCGAGCCAGGCCAGACTGTCGTCGCTCATGCCCTGAAAGCCGGGCCGTTCGCCGTGCATCATCGCTCTCCGCTGTCTGTCTTTTCGCCAGCATGAGCGGGTCAATCTGAATTTGCAACACTATTGTTGCAAATCTTGTCGGTCGTCGGCGATGCCATCCCGGCGCAGCACCCGCTGCTGTTCCTGGCGGAAGCGGGCGATGGTGGCTTCGGTGTCGAGATCGGGGGCGACGCGATGGCGAAAGACCCGCGGGCCGATCAGCGCGCTGGTGAGCAGCATCACGCAATAGACTTCGGTGTCGATCGGCTCATCGGGGAAGGCGGCGGCAAGGCTGGTGCCGATGCCCGATACCAGGGCGTCCCAATGCGGATAGCTGGCGCGGATGTCGCCGGGGGCGATGAAATCCTCGATCCACAGCGACATGATGGCGGGATTGTCGAGCACGAAGCGGGTGACATAGTCGATCCGCGCCTGGCGCGGCAGTTCCGGGCGGAAGGCCGCGACGATCTGCTGCGAGGACCAGAGCTTCACCGCCGCGACCAGCGCGTCACGATCGGTGAAATGATAATAGATGGTGGTGCGGTTGACCCCGGCGGCGCGGGCGAGGGCGGACAGGGACAGCGCATCGATGCCGCGATCGGCGATCAGCCCGACCGCCAGTTCGATCAGCATCTGGTGGGTATCCTCGAAGGATTTGTAGCGGCGCTGCTGTGCGGTTTCGTCGGTCACGCCCCTTCGCCTAGACCCCGCCGGGCGGGGCGGCAAGCGGCGCGTGGGCCAGCGCCCGTGTCGCTTGAAATTTTCCCCCGTTCCGCTTATGTTTTGGCCATGGCCATTCTTCCGATCCTTGAGGCGCCCGATCCGCGCCTGCGTACCATCTCGACCCCCGTAGAGGCGATCGACGACGATCTGCAGCGTCTGATCGACGACATGTTCGAAACCATGTATGACGCGCCGGGCATCGGCCTGGCCGCGATCCAGGTGGGCGTGCCCAAGCGTATTCTGGTGATGGATCTGCAGGAACCGGAATCGGATGAGGAAGGCGCGCCGCCGGTCAAGAAGCCGATGGTGTTCATCAATCCGGAAATCCTGAAGGAATCGGACGAGCAGTCGGTCTATAATGAAGGCTGTCTGTCGGTGCCCGACCAGTTTGCCGAGGTGGAGCGCCCGGCGGTGATCCGCGCCAGTTGGATGGACCGCGACGGCCGTATCCATGAGGAGCAGCTGGAAGGGCTGCTCGCCACCTGTCTGCAGCATGAGATGGACCATCTCGAAGGCGTGCTGTTCATCGACCATCTGTCGCGCCTGAAGCGCGACATGCTGCTCAAGAAGCTGAACAAGGCCCGCCGCGCGGCCTGATCGCGGCCCATTGCCGAAATAGAAGAACCTCCCCGGCACAGCTTGCCGGGGAGGTTTTTTCTTGTCCGCATGCGCGGGGCGACGATCAGTTCAGGCCGTCAGTATCCAGCGCATAGCCGGCCGAGCGGACGGTGCGGATGATGTCGTGGCGGCCATCGACATTGATCGCCTTGCGCAGGCGGCGGATATGGACGTCGACGGTGCGCAGTTCGATGTCGCTGTCCTGGCCCCAGACGCTGTCGAGCAGCCGTTCGCGCGAGAAGACCCAGCCGGGATGCTCCAGGAAATGCTTCAAGAGGCGGAATTCGGTGGGGCCGAGTGGGATGACCTGGCCGCCACGGCGAACCTTGTGGCCGACCGTGTCCATCTCGACATCGGCGAAGGTCAGCGTCTCGCCGGCCAGCGCCGGGCGGACGCGGCGCAGCACTGCGCCGACGCGGGCGACCAGTTCGCGGGGCGAGAAGGGCTTGGTCACATAATCGTCGGCGCCGGTTTCCAGGCCGCGGACGCGATCCTCTTCCTCGCCGCGCGCGGTCAGCATGATGATCGGCACATTGGCAGTGCCGTTCATGCGGCGCAGGCGACGGCAGACCTCGATCCCCGACAGGCTTTCGACCATCCAGTCGAGCAGCACGATGTCGGGCGTGTTTTCCTGCGCCATCAGCAGCGCTTCCTCGCCATCGACGGTATGGGCGACCTCGAAATCCTCACGCTTGAAATGCCAGATGAGCAGTTCGGCGAGCGCCGCGTCATCCTCCACCAACAGCATCTTCGCCCGCGCCATGCCTCAATTCTCCTGCTGCTGGGTGCCGCCGCGTTCGCGTTCGGGCAGGGTCTGGCCCGTTGCGGCATAATAGACCATTTCCGCGACATTGGTCGCATGGTCGCCGATGCGTTCGATATTCTTGGCGATGAACAGCAGGTGCGCGCACTCGCTGATCGTCTTGGGATTTTCGACCATATAGGTCACCAGCGTGCGGAACACGCTGTCGTAGAAATCGTCGACCACCTGGTCGCGCTCCACCACCGCCAGCGCCAGTTCGGCGTCGCGCGCGGCGAAGGCGTTGAGCACGTCATGCACCATCTCGGCCGCGACCTGGCCCATGGAGGGCAGCAGCGACACCGGTTCCAGCTTGTGCTGGTTGGCAGCGATCAGCGGCACGCGCTTGGCGATATTCTTGGCATAGTCGCCGATCCGCTCGACCACGCTGACGATCTTCAAGGCGGCGATCACGTCGCGCAGGTCGTTCGCCATCGGCGCGCGCAGGGCGATGATCTGCACCACCAGCTTCTCGACTTCCGCTTCCAGCGCGTCGATGCGCTTGTCGTCGGCGACGACTTCGGCGGCGAGGCGCTGGTCCTGGCGCTGGAGCGCCAGCATCGCATTCTCGATCGCCGCTTCGGCGCGACCGCCCATTTCGGCGATCAGGCCACGCAGCCGGTCGATTTCCTCGTCAAATGCCTTGATCGTATGTTCAGCCATGTCTTGTCTCTCTCCGCGCGGGATCAGCCGTAGCGCCCGGTGATATAGTCCTTGGTCCGCTCCTGGCGCGGGTTGGTGAAGATGTCGCTCGTCACGCCATATTCGACCAGTTCGCCCAGATGGAAGAAGGCGGTGCGCTGCGACACGCGCGCGGCCTGCTGCATGTTGTGGGTGACGATGACGATGCCATAGCGGCCGCGCAGTTCGTGGATCAGTTCCTCGATCTTGGCGGTGGCGATCGGGTCGAGCGCCGAGCAGGGTTCGTCCATCAGGATGACTTCGGGTTCGACCGCGATGGCGCGGCCGATGCACAGACGCTGCTGCTGACCACCCGACAGGGCGGTGCCGCTGTCATTGAGGCGATCCTTGACCTCGTCCCACAGGCCGGCGCGACGCAGCGACTTTTCGACGATCACGTCCATGTCCGCCTTGCCCGCGGCGAGGCCGTGGATGCGGGGGCCATAGGCGATATTCTCGTAGATCGACTTGGGGAAGGGATTGGGCTTCTGGAACACCATGCCGACCCGCGCGCGCAGCTGCACCACGTCCATCGAGGGGGCGTAGATATCTTCGCCGTCGAGCGTGATCGTGCCTTCGACCCGCGCCGAGGCGACGGTGTCGTTCATGCGGTTGAGGGTCCGCAGGAAGGTCGACTTGCCGCAGCCCGACGGGCCGATGAAGGCGGTGACATGGTCCATGTCGACATCGATCGACACGCCCTTGATCGCCTGCTTCTCGCCATAGAAGACCTTGACGTCACGGGCCGTCATCTTCGGATTGGCCACGGCCAGGCTTTGCTGTTCTTCGGTCATGGGGGTCATTACCACCGTTTTTCAAACTTGTTGCGCAGGTAGATGGCGAGGCCGTTCATCGCGAGCAGGAAGGCCAGCAGGACGATGATGGCGGCCGAGGTCTTTTCGACGAAGCCCTTCGAGACTTCGTCGGACCAGAGGAAGATCTGCACCGGCAGCACGGTGGCCGGATCGACAATGCCGCCGGGCGGCGTGGCGATGAAGGCACGCATGCCGATCATCAGCAGCGGCGCGGTTTCGCCGAGCGCGCGGGCCATGCCGATGATCGTGCCGGTGAGGATGCCGGGCAGGGCCAGCGGCAGCACATGCTGGAACACGACCTGGACCGGCGAGGCGCCGATGCCGAGCGCGGCGTCGCGGATGCTGGGCGGCACCGACTTGATCGCGTTGCGGCCGGCGATGACGATGACCGGCATGGTCATCAGCGCCAGGGTCATGCCGCCGACCAGCGCGGCCGAACGGGGCAGGTGCAGCAGGTTGAGGAAGATCGACAGGCCGAGCAGGCCGAAGATGATCGAGGGCACGGCCGCCAGATTGTTGATCGACACCTCGATGATGTCGGTCCACCAGCTCTTGCGGGCATATTCCTCCAGATAGAGCGCCGTGGCGACGCCGATCGGGAAGCTGAGCACCAGCGTCACCAACATGGTCAGCAGCGACCCCTTGAACGCGCCCCAGATGCCGACCTGGGTCGGATCAGTGCCGTCGCTGGCGGTCAGGAAGCCCCAGTTGATGCCGGTGGCGAGCAGGCCGGCCTGACGCAGGCGTGCGACCTGCGCCTCGGCCTCGGGCGAGCCCTTGCTCTTGGCGGCGAGGTCGATCGCGGTTGCGGCGGGGACGTCGATCGTCTCGGTGCGGGCGAGGATCTTGGGATCGGCCTTGATCGCGTCGCGGATCGCAATCCAGGCGCTGGGCGAGATCATCGCGTCGGCATCCTTGCCCAATGCCTTCTGCGCGACGGTGCTGGTCACCATCGGCAGATTGGCGTTGGCCAGCGCCTCGTCGGTGATGTTGGCCGGATCGAGCAGCAGCGGCGAGGCCGGGAAATCGACCTTGAGGGCGATTTCCGTGCGGGTGAAACCGCGCATGCCATTGCCGACCATGGTGAAGAGCAGGAAGGCAAGGAAGGCGGCGCTGAGCAGCACGGCGGCCATGCCGGCGGCCTTGAAGCGGCGCTCGGCGGCATAGCGCCGGGCGATCCGCTTGCGCATGGCGTCCGACTTCCAGTCGGTGGGGAGGCGTTCGGCGCTCATTATTCGTAAGCCTCGCGATATTTCTTCACGACCCGCAGGGCCACGATGTTGAGCAGCAGGGTGACGATGAACAGCACCAGGCCGAGCGCGAAGGCGGCAAGCGTCTTGGCGCTATCAAATTCCTGGTCGCCGGTCAGCAACTGGACGATCTGGGTCGTCACGGTGGTCACGCTGGCAAAGGGGTTGAGGGTGAGGTTGGCAGCCAGACCGGCGGCCATCACCACGATCATCGTCTCGCCAATGGCGCGGCTGACGGCGAGCAGCACGCCGCCGACGACGCCGGGCAGGGCGGCGGGGATCAGCACGCGGCTGATCGTCTCGCTGGTGGTGGCGCCCATCGCCAGGCTGCCGTCGCTCATCGACTGCGGCACGGCGGCGATGCTGTCATCGGCCATGGAGGAGACGAACGGGATGATCATCACGCCCATGACGAGGCCGGCGGCCAGCGCGCTTTCCGAAGAGGCGCCATGGATGCCGATCATCACGGCGAAGTCGCGCAGGGCGGGGGCGATGGTGAGCGCGGCGAAATAGCCATAGACGACCGTGGGCACGCCCGCGAGCATCTCCAGCGTCGGCTTCATCCACTTGCGCACCGTGGGGCTGGCATATTGGGTGAGGTAGATGGCGCTCATCAGGCCGAGCGGGATGGCGACGATCATGGCGATGATCGCGCCGATGAAGATCGTGCCCCAGAAGAGCGGCACCGCGCCGAACGCATCCTCATTGCCATAACCCATGGCGGCCGACTGCGGGCTCCATTTGGTGCCGAACAGGAAGTCGATCGGGTTCACCATGGAGAAGAAGCGGAAGCTTTCCCACAAGAGCGAGGCGACGATGCCGAGCGTGGTGATGATCGCGATCAGCGAGGCGATCAGCAGCGTCGCCATGACCAGTCGCTCGACCCGTGTGCGGGCGCGGAAGTCCGGACGGACGCGGGTGAAGGCATAGGCGCCGCCGGCAAAGGCGAGCACTAGCGCCAGCACCGCGCCGGCAATGCCATAATGGCTGAGCGCGGTGCGATAGGGTTCGACCAGCGCGTTGGCGGCCGGGTTGAAGGCGCCGGCCTGCGCACCGGTGGCGATCGCCCGTGCCTCGCCCAGGATGGCGGAGCGCGAGAAGCCGTCCATCGGCAGGCTCTGCGCCGCCGGGTCGGCCAGAACCGACTGGGTGACGAGGCCGGGCGAGACATTGGCCCAGACCGCCAGGAAGATGCCGGCCGGGATCAGCGTCCACAGCGCGACATACCAGCCATGATAGCCGGGCAGGCTGTGTACCGCGTCGCGGCGGCCGCTGGCGCGCGCCACGCCGGCAAGGCGCAGCGCACGGGCGCGGGCACTGACCCAGGCGATCGCGCCCAGGCCCGCCAGCAGCAGGAGGATTGCAGGACCGGTCATGATGCCCTTACTTCAGCTGCGAACCGTCGAGGACGCTGAGCGACTTGACGATTTCCGCGCTCTTCTTGCGCACGTCTTCCGGCGCCGCGACCATGCCGCGCTTGGTCAGCGCGCCGTCGGGGTTCCAGTTGGCGGCGAAGGTGTCGAGGAAGCCCTGCAGGCCACGGATCGCCTGCATATGCGCCTTCTTCACATAGATGTAGAGCGGGCGGGCGCCGGGATATTGGCCGGTCGAGACGGTCTCGTAGCTGGCTTCGATACCGTTGATCGGCACGTCCTTCAGCGTGTCCTTATTCTCTTCCAGGAAGCTGTAGCCGAAGACGCCGACGGCGTTCGGGTTGGCGCCCAGCTTCTGGACGATCAGATTGTCATTCTCGCCCGAGTCCACATATTTGCCATCCTCGCGCACGCGGGTGCAGGTGGCCTTGAACTCGTCCTCGCTCTTCTTCTTGAGTTCTTCCATCGCCGGGTCGGTCTCGCAACCCTTGGTCAGGATCAGTTCGGCGAGCGAGTCGCGCGTGCCGCTGGTCGAGGGCGGGCCGAACACGGAGATGGCGATCGCGGGCAGGCTGGGGTCGACATCCTTCCAGGTCTGGGCCTTGTTCGGACCCTTGCCATAGGGATTGGCGGCCAGCGCCTCATAGACGATCTTGGGGGTGAGCTTGAGGCCGGGGCCCTGCTTGCTCTCGGCGAAGGCGAGGCCGTCGACGCCGACCTGGATCTCGATGATGTCCTTCACGCCATTGCTCTGGCACTGATCGAACTCGGCCTTCTTCATGCGGCGCGAGGCGTCGGCAATGTCGGGATGCTGGGCGCCGACGCCGGCGCAGAACAGCTTCATGCCGCCGCCGGTGCCGGTCGATTCGATGATCGGCGACTTCATGCCGGGATTGCCCTGCACGAACAGTTCGGCGACCGCAGTGGCGAAGGGATAGACGGTGGAGGAACCGACCGCGCGGATCTGGTCACGGGTCGCGCCAGCGCCGCCGCCCGACTGGTCGCCGCAGCCGGCAAGCGAAAGAGCGGCCACAGCGGTCGCGGCGAAAAGGGCGAATTGCTTCACGGAAACCTCCAACTAACAGGCCGCGATTCGCAATGTCGCGCCCCTCAGGGAGGCGCCTAGCCGCGGACCATCGCGCCTTTGTGACAGTCAGATTGCATTTTCATGACACAGGGGGCGGATCGCGTCTTCGGAGTGAAATTTTCTTACGCCCTGGTCTTGGTCGCCGTGTCGTCGGTCGGGGCGCCGGGCAGCAAGATGCTGACATTGGTGCCTTTTCCAAGGACGCTGGAAATATCCAGCCGGCCACGATGCCGTTCGACAATATGTTTGACGATGGCCAGGCCCAGACCCGTGCCGCCCATTGCCCGGCTGCGGCCCGAATCGACGCGATAGAATCGCTCGGTGAGGCGAGGGAGGTGATCGGGGCCGATGCCTTCGCCTTCGTCCGCGACCGACAGGCGCACCATGCCGCTGGGCCCTTCGCCCAGGGTGACATGGATCGGCGTGCCGGGGCGGCCATATTTGACCGAATTGCCGACCAGGTTGTGTATCAGCTGCGACAGCTGGGCGCGGTCGCCCTGGATCGCGGGCAGGCCGGGCGTGATCTCCATCTCCACCTCACGGCCGCGATCGCCATTGCTGGTGCGGAACACGCCGACCACTTCGGCGGTCAGTTCCGACAGGTCGACCGCGGCTTCGGGCAGGCGATATTTCTCCGCCTCGATCCGGCTCAATGAGATGAGATCGTCGATCAGCCGCTGCATCCGGCGCGCTTCGCCGTCCATGATCTTGAGGAAGCGCTTGCGGGTTTCGACATCCTTGCCCAGTTCCGGGTCGGCCAGCGTCTCGATGAAGCCCAATATGCCGGCCAGCGGGGTGCGCAGTTCATGGCTGGCATTGGCGACGAAATCGACGCGCATCCGCTCGGCCGCGTAGGTGCCGCTATGGTCGACCAGATGGACGAGGCGGCGCATGTCGCCGACCGCCCCGACCGAAGCGATGCGCATCTGCCAGCGCTGTTCGCGGGTGCCCAGGCCCACCAGTTCGATCATCACCGGTTCGGCCAGTGGTGCAACGCTGGCCAGCCGTTCGGCGGCGGCGGGGTGGCGGATCGCGATGCGCGCATCCTCCCCCTCGATATGGCTGCCGAGCAGGCGTTTGGCGGCCTGGTTGGCATGGACGATCCGGCCCCGTTCGACCAGCATGAGCGGATCGGAAATGGCTTCCAGCAGGCCGGGAAAATCGGGATGGGCGAACAGGTCGGGCGCATCGAGCGCGATCGTCGGCACGTCGCGGCCGACCGGCACGCCTTCGGCCGTGATGACCAGCACGATCAGGCCGGCGAGCACCGGCAGGGCGATGGCGAGCGGCGATCCGCCGAGAATCAGGGCACCGCCCGTGCCCAGCAAAAGCACGGCCAGCGAGGCCGTAATCTGAGAAATAGTCAGTCGATTCATGGTTACCGCGCTGGATTCTTCGCGCATTTGCTGCGATGGCTGTGATCAATAGCGCCCAATATTTACGCTTTGGCAAGCGCGATAGCGGAACATTGTGACATGAGCGAGCCCATCCCCGGACCGGAAAGCGTGGAGCCTGAAAAGGCGGCAACGGACGTATCTGCACCCGATCTGGCTGTTGCCTCGCGGCGCCAGTTGCTGATGGGCGGCGCGGTCGCGGCATCGGCAATCGTGTCGATCCGCCCGGCGCTGGCCAATACGGCGGCGTCTGTTCTCAACTGCACCATTCCGGTTCCCGATCCGTCGCGGTCGGGCAATTATATCGCCCCCAATGGCCAGATGGTTCCGGCGGGGACGCCGGGCGCCTATCCGGCGAGCGGGCGCACCTATACCGGTGAGCAGGTCAAGCAGGCGCTGCGCGGCCGGCCGCTGCCGGGCACCAGCTATGAGCAGAATCAGGCCTATCTGAACTATATTCGCCGCCTCCAGTCGGGACAGAGCGGCTTTACCTGTTTCGCATCGCTGCAAATGCCGCGTTAAGCCCCAAAGCCGGGTTGAACTGAAAGAACCGATTACGGGTCGCCCGCGTTGACGGCGTCGAAGCATCGACATTTCCGTCGAGCGCAAGGGCGACACCATGTTCCATGCACGCCAGGTGGCGGCACATTCTCCATTCGCGGTCGTCTATCTCTATCGCCCCGGTGACGGTGGGCTGGACCGGGTCGCGATCCAGCTTGCCAATCATCTCCATCGGCGCGGCCTGCGGGTCGAATTGTGGCTGGCGCATCTGGACGGGCCGCTGGCCGGGATGATCGACCCGGCCCTGACGGTTCGCCGTGTCTGTGCGCCGCGCTGGGTGCGGCGGCTGTCGATGATCGCGCAATTCCTGCCGCTGGCCGCGATGGTGCGGCGCCATCGGCCCGATGTCGTCTATTCGGCTGGTAACCAGAGCAACATGCTGGTCGCCGCCGCGACGCTGGGCACCCAGACCCGCGCGGTCGGCCGCATTTCCAACCCGATCGTCCGGCCGGGACAGCAGGGCCTGTCCGCCTGGGCGCGCAAGACCCGGTTTCGCGCAATTGCCAGGGCCTGCAGCATGACCATCGTCATGGGTGAGACCGATCGGCAATTGCTGGCCGAGGAGGGGCCGCTTGGCGGTCGCGACGTGCGGCTGATGCCGCGTCCCACCGTCACCCGGCTGATGGAACAGGCGTGCAACGATCGCGGCACCGCCTGCTGCCCGCAGCGCCCGGCGCAATTGCTGATGGTCGGGCGGCTGGCGCCGCAGAAGGACCAGGCGACCGCGCTGGCCGCGCTGGCGCAATTGCGGGGCCGCGACTGGCGGCTGCGCATCGTCGGGCAGGGACCGCTGCGCGCCCAGTTGGAGGCGCAATGCACGCGGTTGGGCCTGTCGGACCGGGTCGAGTTTCTGGGCTTCGTCGATTGCCCGCACCGCATGGCCAGCCTGTTTGCCGAGGCGGACCTGCTGTTGCAGCCGTCCTGCTGGGAAGGGCTGGCCGGCACGATGATCGAGGCGCTGGGCTGTGGCGCGGGCGTGGTGGCGACCGATTGCACCCGCAATATCCATCCGCTGCTGGCCGCCGCCGGCCAGCATCCGCCGGTGCCGGTCGGCCATGTCGATGGCTTTGCCCGTGCGATCGAATGGGCGCTGGCCCATCCTGCGCCGCCCGAGCAGTTGGCGCAGGCGGTGCGCGAACATGGGCTGGACCGGGCGCTCGACACCTATATGCGCGCGCTGATGACGGTCGGCGCGCGGGAGCTTCCGGTCGGCGTTGCGCTGCAGGCCTTTCCCTGATGCGTTAGGCACTTGGCTACCCTTTTGGCTTTAGGGCAAGAGGGAGCCATGGAGGTGCCGGACGCGTGGTCAGGGAAGAAGTTTATCGTCGCGAAGGGGGGGAGGCGATCATCGTCCGGCCGCTGGATGATATCGTCCTGCTCTATCATCGCCCGTCGGGCCAGACCCATATGGTGATCAGCCCGGTGCCCGAGATATTGGACGCCATGGCCGACGGCCTGCCGGCGAGCGCGGCGATGCTGCGCGATCGGCTGGCCCTGCTCTATGATCTGGGCGAGGGCGATGTGGTGGGCGAGATCGGCCAGCATCTCGCCTATCTCGACCGGATCGGGCTGGTGCGGCCGGCATGAGGCACAGCCTGACCCTGCGCATCGGCCCGGCGACCTTCCGCATCGGTTCCGCCTGGGCGCAGCCGATCGACCAGTTGAAGCGCCTCTACGCCGATTATCCCGACGTCGGTAGCGCGATCGCCGATTTCACCGTGCGGTTGCAGCCAACCAGCGCTGTCCGGCGCTGGGTGCGACCGTCCATCTTCATCACCGGCGACCATGGCCTGGCCGACGCCGCGCCGATGAGCCTGGCGCATGGGCTACTGGCGGCGGAGATGGGGATGAACCTGCAGATGGCGCTGGGCTGGCGCCGGCATCTGCTGCTCCACGCGTCGAGCGTCGAGAAGGACGGGCGGGTGCTGGTAATGACCGGCGAGTCCGGGTCGGGCAAGTCGACGCTGGCGGCGCAACTGGGCGAGCGCGGCTGGCGTCTGATGGGCGACGAGTTTGCGCTGCTGGATCTCGACAGCGGGGCGATATTGCCCTTTCCCCGGCTGGTGTCGCTCAAAAACAAGGCGATCGAGGTGATCGCGGGCGAGGTGCCGAGCGCGCGCATGGGGCCGCTGCTGGGCGCGACGGCCAAGGGCGACATTCGCCATATGGTGCCGCGCGCCGACGCGGTGGCGCGGATGGGCGAGGGCGGGATGCCGGCGCTGCTGCTGTTCCCGCGCTTCGGCTCCGGGCCGGCGGAACGGCCGGTGGGGCAGGGGGAGGTGTTCATGCGCCTGACCCAGGCATCGACCAATTATGTCGCGCTGGGCGAACCGGCGTTCGCCGCGCTGACGCGCTTCGTGGCGCAGGTGCCGGCGCGGGCGATCGACTTCCCCTCGGGCGAGGCGGCGATCGCCATGGTCGACCGGCTGTGGAGCGAGATCGCATGAGCGCAGCGCTGCTGGTCGGGGCCTTGCGCGATCCGGCGACGACTACGGGGCTGGATGCAGCCGGCTGGAACAGCCTGATCGCCATGGCGCGGGCGGAGCGGCTGATCGGCACGCTCGCCTTCCGGCTGGAGGGGCAGGCCGTGCCCGATGCGGTGCGGCCGATCCTGACGGACGCGAAGGCGGATGCGGCACGGGAGGCGCGGCAGGCGATATGGGAGGCGGACCGCGCGCGGACGGCACTCGCGCCGATCGGCCTGCCGGTGATCCTGCTCAAGGGCACGGCCTATGCGGCGGCGGGCCTGCCGGCGGGGCAGGGGCGCTTCATCGGCGATCTCGACATATTGGTGCCGCGCGACCGGATCGATGCGGCGGCCGATGCGCTGATCGCGGCCGGCTGGGAATGGGTCAAGGAAGACCCCTATGACGACGCCTATTATCGGCAGTGGATGCATGAGCTGCCGCCGATGATCCACACCGAGCGCGACCGGATGATCGACGTGCATCATACCGTGCTGCCGCTGACGGCGCGGCCGACGCCCGACGCGGCCGCGATGATGGCGGATGCGGTGCTGATAACCGACGGATTATATATGCTGTGCGCGGAGGACCGGGTCTGTCATGCGGTAGCGCATCTGCTGGCGGACGGCGATCTACAGGGTGGCCTGCGCAATCTGTGGGATATTCACTGCCTGTTGGCCGATGTCGATCTCGGAGCGCTGGAGGCGCGGGCGGCGCGGCATGGCATTGCCCGGCATGTGCGGCAGGCGCAGCGGCTGGCGGCGGCGATCTATGGCGCGGGCGGGCGGCTGGCCCTGTGGGACTGGTTGGTGCGGGCACGACTGCTGGCGCGCAACGGCTGGGGGCAGGAGACGCACAAAGCGCTGGTCTTCGCCTTCTTCGTGCGGTCGCACTGGTTGCGCATGCCGACGCTGATGCTGGCGCGCCATCTGCTGACCAAATGGCGCAAGGGGCATCGGCCGCAATAGGTCAGGGTTGGGCCAGGGCCGCTTCCAGCGCGAGACCGGCCATGTCGGCGATGGCGAGCAGCCGCTCGATCGGCTTGCCGTCACGGGCATCGGACGACAGGCCGGACATGACCGCCACCATATAATCGGCGACCGGCAGCGCCTGGTCGGGATGGTCGGGGGTCAGATAGTCCCGGACCCGGTCGACGCTTTTGTCCTTCCAGCAGCGCGCCTGGGCGGCGGCGATGGCGTCGGCGCCGCGTGCTGCCTCCAGCACCATGCAGCCCGGCGCGGCCGGGTCGGTGGCATAGATGCGCGCGGCGGTGCGCAGCAGTTCGGTAAGTGCGGTGGCTGGCGGCGTGCCGGGCACAAGGATATCGTCCACCGGCAGGGCATTGCGGGCGTAGCGCGCCAGCACCCGGTCGAACAGGGCTGCCTTGTCACCGAAAGCGGCATAGAGGCTGGGCGGATTGATCCCCATCGCCTGCGCCAGCGCGGCGACGCCGACACCGTCATAGCCATGGTGATGAAACAGCGCCTGCGCCGCGGAAAGGGCCGCATCCTCGTCAAAGGAACGCGGGCGGCCCCGGCTCTTGGCTTTTTCTTTAATGGTCATTACAAAAATCCTTGACGGGCGCGATCGGTAATTTATATAGCGATCATTACAAATTTAGCAAGGAATTGTCCCATGACCGATTTCACTGCCAAGAAAGTCCTCGTCCTCGGCGGCAGCCGGGGTATCGGTGCCGCGATCGTGCGGCGCTTCGCCGGTGACGGCGCCGATGTCGCCTTCACCTATGCCGGGTCGCAGGACGCTGCTACCGCGCTTGCTGCCGATGTCGGCGCCCGTGCCATCCGCTCCGACGCGGCCGATCGCCAGGCGGTGATCGACGTGGTGGCGGGCGAGGGCGCGCTCGACGTGCTGGTCGTCAATGCCGGCACGCTGGTGCTGGGCGATCCGCTGACGCTGGACGCCGATGCGGTCGATCGGATGATCGATATCAATGTCCGCGCGCCCTATCATGCGGCGGTCGAGGCGGCGCGGCAGATGAATGATGGCGGCCGCATCATCGTCATCGGTTCGGTCAACGGCGACCGCATGCCGTTCGAGGGCGGCGCGGCCTATGCGCTGACCAAGTCGGCGCTGCAGGGCATGGCCCGTGGCCTGGCCCGTGACTTCGGCGCGCGCGGCATCACCGTCAACATCATCCAGCCCGGCCCGACCAATACCGACATGAACCCGGCCGATGGCCCGATGAGCGCCACCATGCACGGCTTCATGGCGATCAAGCGCCATGCCACGGGCGAGGAAATTGCCGGGTTGGCCGCCTATCTGGCGGGGCCGGAAGCCGGCATCATCACCGGTGCCATGCACACGATCGACGGCGGTTTCGGCGCCTGATCGGCCATTCGAGAGGGGCGGCTGAACGGCCGCCCCATCCTGTTGCGCCGCCTCTTTTCTTCGCGGCGCGCGATGCTATGATGAGCGCCAACGGGCCGTGCGGGCGCCCGTTCAGGCGATGATCGTCCAAGTTCCGCTCCATGCGCCGCGCCTGCGGCAGGAGCCGATGACGATGACGACACTGGATGATGGTCCGCCGCCGATCCGCCTGTTCCCGCTGTTCCTGAAATTCCTGCGCTTTGGCTGCCTGGCCTTTGGCGGGCCGGTCGCGCAGATCGCGATGTTGCGCCAGACCCTGGTCGAGGAGGAGCGCTGGCTGTCCGGGCCGCGCTTCAACCGCCTGCTGGCAGTGATGCAGATATTGCCGGGGCCCGAAGCCCATGAACTATGCGTCCATATGGGCATGATGGCGCGCGGGCGGATCGGCGGGCTGCTGGCGGGGCTGGGCTTCATGCTGCCTGGCTTGGCTCTGATGCTGGTCGCCGCCTGGCTCTATCGCGACTGGGTTGCTGGCGCGGGCTGGGCGCTGCCGGTGCTGTTCGGCATCCAGTTGGTGGTGCTGGCGATCATCGCGCGCGCGGTGCAGCGGATCGGCGGCCATGTGCTGGAGGACCGGCTGCTCTGGGCACTGGCGATCGGCGCCTTTGCCGCGACTTTGCTGGGCACACCCTTCTGGATTCCGCTGCTGGCGGCGGGGCTGGTCTATGGCTTTCGCGCGCGGCCGATGGTCATTGGCGTGGTGCTGGTCGGGGCGGTCATGCTGGCGCTGTTGCTGCACAAAGGAACAGTGGCGGTTGCGCCGATCCCGATGGCGGCTGGTGCCGCGCGGCCCGACATGCTGCTGCTGTTCATAGCCGGGCTGAAGGGCGGGCTGCTGACCTTTGGCGGCGCCTATACCGCCATTCCCTATGTGCGCGGCGATACGGTCGGGCGCGGCTGGCTGTCGGACGGGCTGTTCCTCGACGGGGTGGCGCTGGCCGGCATATTGCCGGCGCCGCTGGTCATCTTCGCGACCTTTGCCGGCTATATGGCCGGGGGGCTGGGCGGGGCGGTGGCGATCACGGCGGGCATGTTCCTGCCGGCCTTCGCCTTTTCCCTGATCTTCTATGAGCGGCTGGAGGCGCTGGTCGAAAATCCGGCGCTCCACCATCTGCTGGCCGGGGTCGCGGCAGCGGTGGTCGGGGTGATCGCGGCGACGCTGGTGCAACTGGGTTGGGCGGCGGCGATGCGGGCGGACCGGCTCTGGGCGGCGGGCCTGATCCTGCTGGTCGGCGCGCTCTGCGCCTGGCGGATCAAGGGGCGCTGGAGCATGCCGGCGATCATCGCGCTGGGCGGTGGCGCGGGCTGGCTGCTGCAGCCCTGACAGGGGCGCCATGCAACGGTTCATCGCAGCTTAAGCGCGGGAGGCGGAAGGGCGGCCTTTCCGCCTTTCTTCCCGGACATATGCGTGATGCCGTCGATCGAAACCTCCTGGCCCCTGGCTGAGCCTGTTGCCGCGCAGACGGCGCGTCGGGTGCCGATTGTCACGCGACCATTGGCGATCCGGCGGCATTTTCTGGCGGCGCTGGGCGTGAGCATGCTGCTGCTCGCCCTGCTGCTGGACATGGCGGATCTGCGCATCGATTTCTGGCAGGTGAGCAGCATCGCCTATGGCGCGGCGGCGGCGCTGTTGCTGGTGCTGCGCTTCGGCCTGCCGCGTAGCGGCTGGCGCCATGCCGGGACGGTGGCGCCATTTGCCACCTATGTCGGCCTGTTCACGCTGATCTCGGTCATGGGCGCGGCGGCCAGCTATCCCGTGGCGGCGCTGACCCATGGCTATGCCGACGCGACCTTGCAGCGCATCGACGAAGCACTGGGGTTCGACTGGCTCCATTGGTATCGGCTGACGGCGTCGCACCGGACACTCCAATTCCTGGAAACGGCCGCCTATCGCAGCATCTATGTGACGCCGGCCCTGCTGCTATGGTGCATGGCGCGGGCGGGCGAGCAGGAACGGGCCTGGCGCTTCATCGCCACTTTCTGGCTGGCGGCGGTCATCACCCTGATCCTGTTCAGCCTGATGCCGGCGGTCGGCCCCTTTTCCTATCTGTGGCACGAACCGATCCGCTACATGCCCGAAAGCGAGCTGTGGCAGCAGGGGTTGATTCCGGCGTTGCGGACGCATGCGGTCCATGCCATCGATCTGGGGCAGTTGCGCGGGATCGTATCGGCGCCCAGCTTTCATACGGCGGCGGCGGTGCTCTATATCGCGGCGGGGTGGCGGATCGCGGCGCTGCGCTGGCCGATCGTCGTGCTCAATGCGGCGATGCTGCTGTCGACGCCGGTCGAGGGCACCCATTATCTGATCGACATGATCCTGGGGCTGGGCGTGGCGCTGACCGCGCTGGCGCTGATGGAGGTCCATCGGCGCCGCTGCGCGGCCAGCGTATAAGCTCAATCCTTCTTCAGGATGTCCATGGCGAGGACGGTCATCGCCTCGCTGGCGGTGGCGATCACCTTGTCTGCCTCCGGCGCCCAGAACGGACTGTGCAGCGAGGGCAGGGTGATCTGGCCAGCCTGCGCCGCTGCCATCTTGTCCGCCGGCACGCCGCCGACCCAGAAGATGAAGCTGTTGATCGACTTGTCGGCGCGGTAGAAGCGGCCGAAATCCTCGCCGCCCATCACCGCCGGGGTCTTGACCACGCGGCCCTCGGCGAAATGCCCCTTGAGCAGCGCGCCCATCTGTTCGGCAAATTCGGGCGGATTGTAGGTGGACGGGGTGAACTCGTCCTTGACGCTGACCACCGGCATCTTGTCGTCGGGCACGCCCGCCGCAATCGCCTCGCCACGGGCGATCCGCTCGATCCCCTTGATCAGCTTGGCGCGGGTCTCGTCCGAATAGCTGCGCACGGTCAGGAGGAGCAGCGCCTGGTCGGGAATGATATTGTGCTTGGCGCCGGCCTGGAAGCTGCCGACGGTGACGACGGCGGGATCCTGCGGATCCTGTTCGCGGCTGACCAGGGTCTGCAGCGAGGTGACGATGCGCGAACCCAGCACGATCGGGTCGCGGGTCGTCTGCGGATAGGCGCCATGGCCGCCCAGCCCCTTCACCACGATATCGACGCTGTCGACATTGGCGAGGGCATAGCCCGGCGTATAGCCGACGACGCCGGCCTGGAGATTGGCGGCGTCATGGAAGGCGATGGCATGGGTCGGGCGAGGGAAGCGGGTGTAGAGCCCGTCCTCCAGCATGTCGCGGGCGCCCTTGCCCACTTCCTCGGCCGGCTGCAGGATCATCACCAGCGTGCCCTTCCACTTGTCCTTCTGGCTCGACAGCAGCTTGGCGGTCTCGATGAAGGCGGTCATGTGGGTGTCATGGCCGCAGGCGTGCATCACGCCGGTTTCGACCCCCTCGGGCGTCTTGGTGCGGACCTTGGACGCGAAGTCGAGGCCGGTCTGCTCGACCACCGGCAGGCCGTCCATGTCGGCGCGGATGAGGAGGACGGGGCCCGAGCCATTCTTCATCACCGCGACGACGCCGGTGCCGCCGACCTTCTCGGTCACGTCGAACTTCATCGCTTTCAGGCGCTTGGCCAGCTTGGCGGCGGTGTTCACCTCCTGCAGCGAGAGTTCGGGATTGGCGTGCAGGTCACGATAGAGGGTCATCAGCCCCTCCATGTCCCTGGCGATCAGGCCGGGCAGTTCGCTCTGCGGCGTAGGCGTGGGCTGCACCATGGCCGGCTGAGCCGGCGGCGGTGCAGTCGGGGTTTGGGCGACGGCGATGGACGAAAAGCTGACAGCGGCCAGAAAGGCCGTGAGCGCGTGGCGCATATGATTGAATCTCCCTTGCTGGGCAGGAGCATAGGGGGATTTTACGGGCGTTAAAGGGGGATTGTTACGGTGCTGGCCTGCGCGCGCGGCAAGGTTCAATAATAGTCATAGATACCGGTATAGGGGAGCTGGAAATAATTGAGGCCACTACCGATCATGCGGCCGAGGCGCGATCGACTGTTCCGGAAGAAGAGTTGCTTGATGTTGAGCGCGACGCCGAAGAAAATGTCGCGTTTCGGGGGGATGCCGGCGGCGCGGTCGGCAAGGGTGAAATCCTTGCCGCGATAGCCGACCTGCAATTCGATGAGCCGTAATGGGGTGGCCTCCAATTTCCTGAACCCGGCCAGTTCGAGCGACAGCAGGAAATGCTGCTGTTCATAATGGCGCTTCCCCTTGAAGCTGTAGACGTCGGAGTTGGGCACCATCATCAGCCGGAAATCGAGCTTCTCCTCCAGCCCCGGTACGGTGTGCCGCAGTACGGAAAAGGCGGCGCCAGCCGTGTTGAAGACAATGTCCTGGTAGGAGAAGCCGCTGTCGGTCTTATGGCCGTCCCATAATTCGCCGTAGAATTGCAGCGCCGTCGACAGCAGGGCTGCCGGCAAGGCGGCGGCAGCCCGGTCGCCGGTCTTGCGGGCGATGCGCGCGCCGAGAAATTCGGCGAAGAGATAGGCGTTGAAGGCGTGCGTCAGCTTGTCGATGCCAAGATTGTTGGTGTTCTTGCCGAACCATCCTTCATCCTTGAAGTGAAAGGATGTCGTGTCGTCGGTCCAATAGGCCTGGGTCGCGGTGATATAGGCGAAAAGCCCCAATGTTTCCCATCTGGCCGCCGCCATCCGGCTGCCGAGCGAGCGATAGCGGTCGGGATCGATTGCAGCCGGGCTATCTGTATCGACGACGATGGGTGGACCGGCACTGTCCGGCAGTGCAGTCTCCGGCTGCTTTTCCGGCGTGAGGCTGGCGAGATCGAAGGAGATGGTCTCGTTCACGGTCAGGGCGGCAGGGGAAGCCGTTTCGCCTGAATCATGTGCGAGCGGGGAGAGGTCGGCGCTTTCCTGGGCGCTGACTTGCGACGGTGCGACGGCTGCGAGGAACACCGCCAGCATCGCAGCGCGTAATGATCGCCCGCTTAGGCCTGCATGGTCCGATTGTCGCGCCAACGCCCCTTGCCCCTGTGAAAAGACAAAGCGACCCTTGTTCTGGAAGACATATTATCCGACGGGCGGCAGCGGATATATTCGTGTGAAATGCCTATAGGCGGGCAGGAAGCGTGCTGGATGGCCTCGAAGGCGAAGACAGCGCCCGCCCGGTTGATTTCCGGGCGGGCGGCATCATCATCGCTGAGAGATGAACGCCCGGATATCCGCGCTCAGCTTGCGCAGGTCGTCGGGGCGGACATACATCATGTGGCCGGCATCATAATAATGATACTGGATGCGCGAGGCGTCGAAGCCGGTGCGGCTCATCGCATATTCGGCGCCGAAGAAGGGGGTAGCGAAATCATACCAGCCCTGGCCGACGAACACCTTGAGCCCGCTATTCTCGCGCAAGGCTTTGCTGAGATAAGGCGCGACGCTGGCGTAAACTTCGCTGTCGCGGCCGCGCTGGCCCTGCAGCTTCCAGTCCCAGCCGCTGACCCCGCCGATCGTCACATAGCTGCGGTCGGTCTTGTACTTCAGCTCGTCGCGGGCATAGCTGTTCATCGCGGCGGTATAGGCGCCGTCGATCGCGTAGAAGCTGGGGTCGTTGTCCGGCTCCTCGCCGGCCGCATCATAATCCTTGCCGGTATAGCGGGTGTCGAGGCGGCCGATGGAAACGCCCCGATCGCGCAGCAATTCCTTGTAGAAGCGGCCGGGCGAAATACGCAGTTCGGCATGGTCGACAAACTGCTCCGACAGGCCGGTGAGGCGGGCGAGTTCGGTGCGGACGCTGGCGCGTTCCTGGTCCGACAGCTGATTGCCCTTCAGCAGCGCGGCGGCATAGGGGCCGATCGCGAAGGCGCGGGCCTGCTGCGCGGCTTCGGCCACGGTGGCGGGCGGATTGCCCATCTTCTTGTGATACCAGGCGGTCGTCGCCATCGAGGGGAGGTTGAGGATATAGGGCATTTCATTGCCCTGCACCTCGGCCGATGCGCCGAAGTCGAGGATCGACGAGATCAGGATGATGCCGTTGACCGCGACGTCGTTATAGCTGCCCTCCAGCTCGTTGATCAGCGCGACCGAACGGGTGGTGCCATAGCTTTCGCCACCGATATATTTGGGCGAGGACCAGCGGCCATTCTCATTGAGCCACAGGCGGATATATTCGGCGATCGACTTTGCGTCGGCCGACACCCCCCAATAATCCTTGGGATCCTTCTTGCCGATGGCATGGGAAAAGCCGGTGCCGACCGGATCGATGAAGACAAGATCGGTGACGTCGAGCAGCGATTCGGCATTGTCGACCAGCGGATAGGGCGGCGCGCCGTCATCCTGTGCGTCGGGCAGCACCACGCGCTTGGGGCCGAAGGCGCCCATGTGCAGCCAGAGCGAACCCGAGCCGGGGCCGCCATTATAGAGGAAGGTGATCGGGCGCTTCTTGTCGCCGCCATCCTTGACATAGGCGGTGGCATAGATCGCCGCGAGCGGCTTGCCATCCTTGTCCTTCAGATAGGTTTCGCCGGTGGTCGCGGTGTAGCTGATCGCCTTGCCGCCGAACACGCCCTTATGATGGGTGACCGAGACATTGGGGGCGGGCACGCCAGCTTCGGCGGCCGGTGCCTCATCCTTCTTCTTGTCCCCGTCCTGGGCCTGGACGGCCATGGGCATGATGGCCAGCGCGAGCGCGGTCAGCGAAATCGTCAAACGCATTAAGGATGCTCCCCTTTCTTTTGTGGCGCATGCGCTAGCGGAGAGAGGGCCATGCGGGAAGGGGGGCTCAGTGGGGCAGTTGTCGCTTTTGCGCGCTTTCGGGCAGGCGCCATAGCACCGGCAATGCGCCCAGCGCGACGATCGCGATCAGCCATCCGGGCGCTGACGCCCATCCGCTGGCCTGCGTCAGCTGGTGCGACAGATAGGGGGTGAGGCCGCCGAACAGGGCGGTCGCTCCGGTAGCGCCAAAGGCGAGGCCGCTCAGCCGCCCTTCGCCGGGAAACTGCTCGGCCGTGGTCACGGCGCCGACCGCGCTCACTGCCCCGCCCAGCGCCGCCAGCAGGACCGCGCCCAGCAGCGCGCCGCCCAATGCGCTGCCCTGCGCCATCAGGGCAAAGAGCAGGGCCGGCAGCGCCACGCCGGCGAGTGCCAGCGCGACCAGCACCGGCCGCCGCCCGATCCGGTCGGACAAGGCCCCGACCAGCGGCGTCACCAATATCACCACCAGTGCCGCCAGCGTCGAGAGTGTCAGCGCATCGGCCTCGCCCATGCGGCCAGTCCCGATCAGGAAGCTCGGCACATAGACGATGCCGACATAATAAGTGATCGACCCCAGCGCCGAAATGGCAAAGCCGCGGCCGATCGCTGGCCGATAGGCGCGCAGGCTGAGGCGCAGGGGCTGGGCCGGGATGCTGCCACGGGCGCGCTGCGCCAGGAAATCGGGCGATTCCTCGATCCGCGACCGCGCCAGCAGGATGAGCGCCGCCAGCCCCGCGCCGACCAGAAAGGGAATGCGCCAGCCCCAGTCGGCCAGCGCCGCCTCGTCTAGCAGCGCCACAGTCAGAGCCGACAGCGCCACTGCCAGCAGCCCGCCGACCTCGCTCGCCGCCGATGCCAGGGATGTGATGAGGCCCCGCCGGCCGGGCGGCGCGCCTTCCAGCAGATAGGCGACGACGCCGGTATATTCGCCCCCGACCGAGAAGGCCATGACACAGCGCAGCGCCAGCAGCAGCCAGCCGGCCATCGCTCCGGCCTGTGCCTGGGTCGGCAGCAGCGCGGTCGCCAGCATCGCTGCGCTCATCAGCGCCATCGACAGCAACATGGTCGGCCGCCGGCCATGGCGGTCGCCGATATGACCAAAGACGATCGCGCCCAGCGGCCGCATCAGATAGGCGATCGCGAAGCCCGCCAGCACATGGCCCACGCCCGCCGCGCCGCCGCCATAGAAGATGCGCGACAACAAGGTGGCGAGATAGAGATAGAGGGTGAAGTCATACCATTCGACGATGGTCGACAGCCCGGCAATCGCCAGCGATCGCTTCGAGAGGCCGGGTGGCTGCCCCATCGGTGGCGTTTCCTCATCCATCAGAGCCTCCCCCCAATCCGTTCGCTTCGAGCCTGTCGAGAAGCGGCAAGCGCCGACCTGGCCGTTCCGCTTTGTTTCTCGACAAGCTCGAAACGAACGGAGACAGGTAAGCGCCCTATCTCCCTAACCATCGGCAAAGCCGAACGGCGCGCGCGTCCGCCGATAATCGTCGGGCAGCATGTCGCGGCCGATCGGCGGGGCAGACCGGGCCATGCACTGGCTGCGGTGGCACAGGCGACAGGTAACGCCGATCGGCGTCGGTGCGGGCGGCGGCGCATCCTGGCTATAGACCAGCCGATGGGCATGGTCGGCCGCGCAGCACAGTGCGATCGCCCGCTCCACCTTGGCTGCGCCCCAGCTGCCGCCGCCGGCGGTGACGGTGCGCGCGATCGAGAAGAAACGCTGGCCGTCGGGCAGTTCCAGCCATTGCGTCACCACCTCGCGCGGCGTTTCGAACACGCGATGCACCGACCAGAGCGGGCAGGAACCGCCATGGCGGGCAAAGGGGAAGCCGGCGCCATCCAGCCGCTTGGAGACATTGCCGGCCGGATCGACCCGCAGGAAGAAGAAGGGGACCCGCTCCTGCCCCGGCTTCTGCAGCGTGGTCAGCCGATGCGCCGCCTGCTCGAAGCTGACGCCGAACTGCCGGGCCAGCGCCTCGACATCATAGCGCTTGGCCTCCACCGCCTTGGCGAAGGTACCATAGGGCATCAATATCGCCGCCGCGCCATAGCTGGCCAGCGCCCGGCGGGCGAGCCGCCGCCCGCTTTCGCTGGCGAACTGCCCGTCCTTCAGCAGCGCGTCGAAGCCCTTGCGCATCTCCAGATAGGCGATCTGGAGCGCCAGTTGAAAGGCCGAGCTGGCGCCGTCCAGCGCATCGTCCAACAGTACCGCGTCGCGATGCCGGTCGAGCCGCCGCATCGATCCTGCCATCACGTCCGACGGCAATCGTCGCACTCGCAAATTGTGCCGCGCCTTGAGCCAGCCGGCCAGCCCCCCCTCGGCCTCCGCTTCCGCCGCCAGCTTCTCGGCCGCATCGTCGAGCAGCGGGAAGCTGTTGCGCCGCGCGGCGATGAAGCGCCGGGCCTCCGCCACCGGATCGGCGCCATCCTCCTGCGGCTCCGCCTCCGCCCCCCGGTCCGCCAGCGCCAGATGTTCCTCGCGATAGCTGGTGTAAAGTCGCAGCAGCGCCTCGGTAATACCCGGATAATTGACCGCGACATCGCCGGTCGCCAGTTGCGGCAGGTCGATATCGGCGAACATAGGGTCTTTCAGTACGGCGTGCAGTCGAGCCGTCTGTTCCGCGCCGCCGTCACCCGCAACCTCGGCCATGTCGAGTTTGTAGGTACGGGCGAGGCGCAGCAGCATGTCGGCGGTCAGTGGCCGCTGGTTGCGCTCCAGCAGCGCGACATAGGAGGCGCTGATCTCCAGATCATTGGCCATGTCCGCCTGGGTCAGGCCCAGCTCGCGCCGCAGCCGCCGCAATCGCGGGCCCATATAGACGGGACGATCCTTGGCCATGACACCGACTCCTGTACGCTCTTTACAACTTTACAGCAGATTTTTGTAAAGATCGACAACTGGACTTTGGCGGGGGTGCCGCACCCCGTTTCCTGTGTCTACTTCGCTGTCATTCTTTCTTGCAGCTCACCCCGAGGGAATGACGACATGACCTATCAAAGTGAAATCGCGAAGGCCGACACGCTGATCGGTGGCCAGGGCCATTGGGACGGCATTGCGCCCGAATCCGTCGCCCGGATGCGCCTGCAAAACCGGTTCCAGAGCGGCCTCGACATCGCCCGCTACACTGCAAAGATCATGCGCGCCGACATGGCCGCCTATGATGCCGATCCGGCCAACTACACCCAGTCGCTGGGCTGCTGGCACGGCTTCATCGGCCAGCAGAAGATGATCTCCATCAAGAAGCATTTTGGCACCACCAAGGGCCGCTACCTCTATCTCTCGGGCTGGATGGTCGCGGCGCTGCGCAGCGAATTCGGCCCGCTGCCCGACCAGTCGATGCATGAAAAGACCAGCGTCCCGGCGCTGATCGAGGAACTCTACACCTTCCTGCGCCAGGCCGACGCCCGCGAGTTGGGCGGCCTGTTCCGCGATCTCGACAAGGCCCGCGCGGAAGGGGACGAGGTCCGCGCCGCCAAGCTGCAGCAGCAGATCGACAATTACGAAACCCATATCGTCCCGATCGTCGCCGACATCGATGCCGGCTTCGGCAATGCCGAGGCGACCTACCTGCTCGCCAAGAAGTTCATCGAGGCCGGCGCCTGCTGCATCCAGATCGAGAATCAGGTCTCGGACGAAAAGCAGTGCGGCCATCAGGACGGCAAGGTCACGGTCCCGCATGAGGACTTCCTCGCGAAGATCCGGGCGGTCCGCTACGCCTTCCTGGAACTCGGCGTCGACGACGGCGTGATCGTCGCGCGGACGGACTCGCTGGGCGCGGGTCTCACCAAGCAGATCGCCTTCACCCGGCAAGCGGGCGACATTGGCGACCTCTATAATGGCTTCCTCGACTGCGATGCCGTCGATGCGACTGCGATCGGCCATGGCGATGTTCTTATCAGCCGCGACGGCCAGTTGATGCGCCCCAAGCGCCTGCCGTCGAACCTCTATCAGTTCCGGGCCGGCACCGGCGAGGATCGCTGCGTCCTCGACTGCATCACCGCGCTCCAGAATGGCGCCGACCTGCTGTGGATCGAGACCGAAAAGCCGCATATCGGCCAGATCGGCGGCATGGTCAGCCGCATCCGCGAGGTGATCCCCAACGCCAAGCTGGTCTATAACAATTCGCCCAGCTTCAACTGGACGCTGAACTTCCGCCAGCAGGTTTTCGATGCCTGGGTCGAAGCCGGCAAGGATGTCAGCGCCTATGACCGGGCGAGGCTGATGAGCGCGGACTATGACGCCACCGACCTCGGCATCGAGGCGGACGAACGCATCCGTACCTTCCAGAAGGATGCGGCGGCGCAGGCAGGCATCTTCCACCACCTCATCACCCTGCCGACCTATCACACCGCCGCGCTCAGCACCGACAATCTCGCCAGGGAATATTTCGGCGAGGCCGGCATGCTGGGCTACGTCAAGGGTGTTCAGCGGCAGGAAATCCGTCAGGGCATCGCCTGCGTGAAGCACCAGAATATGGCCGGCTCCGACATTGGCGACGACCATAAGGAATATTTCGCCGGTGAAGCCGCGCTCAAGGCCGGCGGCGCCCATAACACGATGAACCAGTTTGCGGCCTAAAGGCCGCAGGGGGAACCAGTTCGCGGCCTAAGCCCCATCCCCGTCATCCCCGCGAAGGCGGGGATCCATCTCCCGACCTCCCATAAGGAACCAGCGTTGGGAGATGGGTTCCCGCTTCCGCGGGAATGACGAGTTGGAGTTGACCGCAGGCGCCCCATCTTCCCGGCGATATCCCGATGCTCGTCGGGAAGATGGGTTCCGCAAGCGTAACAAGCATGGAAGATTGGAGTTTCGCGGCCGGGGCCGTGAAGACAGCCAGTTCGCGGGGAATTCGACACTCCCTTCGCGATTTGGGTGGAAGGACCCTCGACGGCCCGGTGGCGCACCACCGGGCCGTTTTTTTTAATTTCGCCCACTCTGCTCCGTTCGCTTCGAGCGAAGTCGAGAAGTGCGTAGCGCAGTGCCCTCGTTTCTCGACAGGCTCGAAACGAACGGCGGTTGTGTCAGGCGATCCCCGCCCGCTGGCGCACCGCCTGCTTCAGGATGTCGAGCGGCATCGCGCCCAGTGTCAGCACTTCGTGGAACTGCTTGAGGTCGAACTTGTCGCCCTGCGCCTTCTTCACTTGCTCACGCAGGTCGTTCCACACCGTATGGCCGATCTTGTAGCTGCATGCCTGGCCCGGCCAGACGGTATAGCGGTCGATCTCGCCCTGGCTGCGGCCGCGCGCGATGCCGGTGGTGGCGATCAGGTAATCGGTCGCCTTCTCGCGGCTCCAGCGCTTTGCATGCATGCCGCTGTCGACCACCAGCCGGGTGGCGCGGAACAGCAGCGACTGGAGATAGCCGACCTGGCCCAGCGGATCGCCCTTGTACATGCCCATCTCGTCGGCCAGCTGTTCCGAATAGAGCGCCCAGCCTTCGGAATAGCCGCTGTAGAAGCCGCGGCGGCGGATCATCGGGATCGAATCCGATTCCAGCGCCACCGTCACCTGCAGATGGTGGCCCGGCACCGCCTCATGATGGGTCAGCGTGGCGAGGCCGAATTTCGGCCGGTCGAACGTGTCGCGCAGGTTGATGAAATAGATGGCCGGCCGCGACCCGTCGAGCGAGGCATTCTGATAATAGCCGCCCGGCGCGCCCGCCTGGATCGTCACCGGCACGCGGCGCACCTCGACCGGCGCCTTGGGCACGGTGTTGAACGCCTCGCCCAGTCGCGCCTGCATCGCCTTGATCTGGCTGTTGAGCTGCGCCAGCAGCGCTTCGCGGCCCGGATCGGTATTGGGATAGAGCTGGTCGGGGCGCTTGTTGAGCGCGACCAGACGGTCGCCGACCGTGCCCTGGCTCATCCCTTCGCCCTTCAGGATCGCGTCGATCCGCGACGAGATGCTGGCGACCTGATCCAGGCCCATCTGGTGGATCTCGTCGCCGGTCAGCCGGGTCGTGGTCGCGGCCTCGGCGGCGGCGGCGTAAAAGGCCTCGCCGTCGGGCAGGCGCCAGCAGCCGGCATCATGCACCGCCTTGGCGCGCAACTGCTGCACCAGCGCGCGCTGGCGATCGACGGCGGGGAAGACCTTTTCCGCGACGATCTTCTCGGCTTGGGCCGCGCGTTCGGGCGGCAGGCCGGCGGCGGCCAGCTTCTTGGCGAAGCTCGCCACCAGCACGGTCTGGGCGGCGGGCTGGTCGCGCAGCGCCGCCTGCATCTTCATCGTCGTGTCGAGAATATAGTCGGGCGCGAACACGCCCTTGGCCGCATCCGCCTTCTGCCGCTCCAGCTCGCCGTCCATGCTGACGGGAAAGGCCTCCAAACGCGCCAGATAGGCATCGGCATCGGCCGCGTCCTTCACCCGGTGCTGGCTGTCGAGGAAATCGGGCGTCTCGCGATAGGAGCCGGTCAGCTGGCTCAGGATATAGGGCGCATAGCGGCCCGCCGTCTCGCCATAGGCGAAACGCTCGCCACCCACGGCGCGGTCGAGCTGATAGGCGACGACATCATAGTCGAGCTGGCTGGCCGGGCTGAGCGCCGCGCGATCGAGACCGGCAAGCTGCTTCGCCTGCGCCTTGCTGCGGGCCAGATCGCGGGCCGCGCCGGCAGCGCTGGTGTCGCTGAGCTTGCCGCGCAGCGCCGCGCGGGCACCGGTGTCGAGGCCAAGGCGGGTCGCCTGTTCCGGGCTGTCGTCCAGCCGCTCATAGAAGAAGCCGTCCAGCATGGCGCGCAGGCGGGCATCCTGCGATCCCGACTGCGCAAAGGCGCGCGGGGCGGATGCGGCCAGCGCCGTGGCGCCGCTGGTGGTGAGGAATTGGCGTCGGTTCACGAAATGCTCCCTGTTCTGGCCCTGGCACGAACGGTCGCCCGCTCGTCGGGGTCGCCTTAGTGCCGCGCATGCAAGGGCTTGGCTATTATTTGTTTTACCGCGATTTCTTAATCGGCAATCGATGCCGATTGCTTGGAAATCGCTCTAGGGGCGAGGAGGAAATGACGCGACAGTTGAAAGTTCACACCGTCATGCGTCGTGATTTCGGGGCGATTCCGGCGACAACGCGCCTGTCGCGCGCCCATGAGGCGACATTGGGGTCACGCCGAGGCGACAGCGACGCGACAGTCAGGGGACAGCCAAGCGACATTTATCCGCCGATCGGCCCCCTGTGCGGGTAGAGGGGGGGCGGATCGGCGCGAGCGGATCGGTCAGGCGCGCGGTGTGGAGCGCCAGCGCATTGGCCCAGCAGCGGTAGAAGCCGGTGCCCGCGAGCCGATCGCGCAGCCGGTGGGCGCTGGAACGGGACATGCCGACCATCTGCGCGGCATGGCTGATATTGCCGGTTTCGAGCAGCGCGGCGAGGAAGCGGCGCTGACGATCGGGCGTCCATTGGCGGCGAGGGCGCCGGGCAGGCGCGGCGGGCGAAGGGCGAAGGGCGAAGAGGTTACTCCATCCGGCAGGATAGAACAGAAAAAGCCCTGTGTAGGAAAGAGCAGGGAGGGATAGCTGTCGGTCTGGAAGCGACCCAAGCTGACGTTCCCAGTCCTCCCCAAGCTTGTCTTGGGGAGGTGGCAGCGCGAAGCGCTGACGGAGGGGAAATGGCGCAAGCGCAACGCTATTGCCCCTCCACCGCCTTCGGCGGTCCCCCTCCCCAAGCAAGCTTGGGGAGGATTTTCGGACAGTCCGCTTCCCACCCTTATTCGTCATTCCCGCGCAGGCGGGAATCCATCTCCTGACCTTGCATCTGGCCCCATGCTGGAGAGATGGATCCCCGCCTCCGCGGGGATGACGGCATAAAAATGGCTGTCCCCTGATCCACCCGTTCGTATTGCCCAGCAGATCGAAATCAGGGTGCGAAAGCCACCCAGCCGCAACCGATCAGAAGCGATCATTCCTTCTCCCGCTGGCGGGAGAAGGATAGGAAGCCTTGCCGGCAAAGCCGGCCAGGCGAAGTTGGATGAGGGCCACTTGTTCCAGAAGACCCTCACCCTCCCGCGCCTGTGGCGCGGGCGCCTCCCTCTCTCGCGAACGGGAGAGGGTAAGCAACCGGTCCGCTTCCCACTCGCTCGTCAGGGGCATGCCGAGCGTCTAAATCCTGCCTGATAAGCTGAGCTTGTCAGACCCGTGGATCGTTCCGCCTGTCGGGCGGTTCCCCGTTGCGCTAAGGGGACGCGCACCACGCCAAGGGGAGATTGATCGATGGCCTATACGCTCATCACCGCCAACCGGAATTATTCGAGCTGGTCGCTGCGGCCCTGGCTGCTGATGAAGGGGCTGGGGATCGATTTCGTCGATCGCATCGAACCCTTTGCCGCGCCGGTCAATTACAGCGCCTTTCGCAGTTTTTCGCCGACGGGGCAGGTGCCCGCGCTGATCGATGGCGACCGGACGGTCTGGGATTCGCTCGGCATTCTTCTCTATCTGGCCGACCGGCATGCGGGCGTCTGGCCCGCCGATGCCGATGCGCGCGCCTTTGCCCAGTGCGCGGTGGCGGAAATGCACAGCGGCTTTTCCGCGCTGCGGTCGACCTGCACGATGAATGTCGGGGTGCGGGTGGAACTGAACCTGATCGAGCCGGCGCTCAACAAGGATATCGCCCGGCTGCGCGAACTCTGGGAGCAGGGGCTGGCGCGCTTTGGCGGGCCCTATCTGGCCGGCGCGGAGTTCAGCGCGCTCGACGCCTTCTATGCGCCGGTCGCCTTCCGGGTGCGCAGCTATGGCCTGGATGTCGGGCCGATCGCGCGCGGCTGGGTCGAGACCATGCTGGCCCATCCGGCGATGCGCGAATGGGAACAGGCGGCGCTGGCCGAGACCTGGCGCGAGGAGGGCCATGAGGCCGAACTGGCGGCGGTCGGCCGCGTGGTCGAGGATTATCGCGCGGCGTAACATTATTGCTTCAGCCTTGCGAAAAACGCACATTTTCCATCGCGGGGCCTGTTTCTCCCCCTTTCCCCTGGCGCCTTACGGGTCTAGGGGGAGGGGACCATGGTTAAGCCACGCACCCTCTATGAGAAGATCTGGGACGCGCATGTCGTTGAACGGCGTCCCGATGGAACCTGCCTGATCTATATCGATCGTCACCTCGTGCATGAAGTGACGAGCCCGCAGGCGTTTGAAGGCCTACGCCTTGCCGGGCGCAAGGTGCGCCGGCCCGACCTGACCCTTGCGGTGCCCGACCATAATCTGCCGACCACGCCGCGCCGCGACGCCGATGGCCATCGCATCCCGATCGCCGACCCGGAAAGCGCGCAGCAGCTTGCCGCGCTGGAACGCAATGCGCCCGAATTCGGCGTACGCCTGATCGGTGACGCGGACCCGGAACAGGGCATCGTCCATGTCGTCGGCCCGGAACAGGGCTTCACCTTGCCGGGCACTACCCTGGTCTGCGGCGACAGCCATACCAGCTCGCACGGCGCGCTGGGCGCGCTGGCCTTCGGCATCGGCACGTCCGAGGTCGAGCATGTGCTGGCCACCCAGACCCTGCTGCTGAAACAGTCCAAGACCATGCAGGTCGTGGTCGAGGGCGAGCTGGGCTATGGCGTCACCCCCAAGGATGTGGCGCTGGCAATCTGTGGCACGATCGGCACCGCCGGTGGCACCGGATATGTCATGGAATATCGCGGGTCGGTGTTCCGCGACATGTCGATCGAGGGCCGCCTGACCGTCGCCAACATGTCGATCGAGGCGGGCGCCCGGTCCGGCCTGTTCGCGCCGGACGAAAAGACCTTTGCCTATATCGAAGGTCGCCCGATGGCGCCCAAGGGGGCCGACTGGGATGCGGCCGTGGCCTGGTGGAAGACGCTGCACACCGATGAAGGCGCGGTGTTCGACAAGACGGTCGTGATCGACGCGGCCGACATCGTCCCCAACGTCACCTGGGGCACCAGCCCCGAGGATGTGGTGCCGGTGACCGGCGTGGTGCCGGATCCGGAAAGCTTCGCCGATGCGTCGAAGCGCGCCGCCGCGCAGAAGTCGCTCGACTATATGGGCCTCATCGCCGGGCAGAAGATGGAAGATGTCGCGATCGAGCATGTCTTCATCGGCAGCTGCACCAACAGCCGGATCGAGGATCTGCGCGCCGCCGCCGGCCTGCTGAAGGGGCGGCATATCGCCGCTGGCATCAAGCATGCGATGGTCGTGCCGGGTTCGGGCCTGGTCAAGCGCATGGCCGAGGCCGAGGGGCTGGACCGCATCTTCCTCGACGCCGGTTTCGAATGGCGCGAGCCGGGCTGTTCGGCATGCCTGGGCATGAATCCGGACAAGGTGCCGGCCGGCGAACGCTGCGCATCGACCAGCAACCGCAATTTCATGGGCCGCCAGGGTCCGGGATCGCGCACGCATCTGGTCTCGCCGGAAATGGCGGCGGCTGCGGCGCTGACCGGCCGGCTGACCGATGTGCGCGCATTGATGGGTGAAAAAGAGGGGATGGTCGCATGAAGAAGGTATTCTGGGTGCTGGCGCTGGGCGCGCTGGCCAGTGCGGCGATGGCCGCGACGCTGGGCCGCGCTGAGGACGGTCCCGCGGTGGAGGCGAAGCGGGCGCACTGATGGACAAGCTGACTACCGTTGACGGCCGAGCCTATCCGTTCGGGATGAAGAATGTCGACACCGACATCGTCATCCCGGCGCACTGGCTCAAGACGATTTCGCGCGCCGGCCTTGGCAAGGGCGCGTTCGAGGTGCTGCGCAAGGAACCGGGCAATGTCTTCGACGATCCCGAATATGCCGGCAGCCCGATCCTGATCGCGGGCGACAATTTCGGCTGTGGCTCCAGCCGTGAACATGCCGCCTGGGCGCTTGGCGACCTGGGCATCAAGGTGGTGATCGCGCCGAGCTTCTCCGACATCTTCTCGGGCAATGCGTTCAAGAACGGCATATTGACCGTGGTGCTGCCGCAGGAGGCGATCGACCGGCTGATGGAAGTGGCGAAGACCGACCCGATCCATGTCGATCTGGAGCAGCAGAGCGTCACCACCCAATATCAGGATCGCTTCAGCTTCGAGATCGACCCGTTCCGCAAGCATTGCCTGCTGGGCGGCCTGGACGAGATCGGCCTGACCCTGGACGAGGCGGATGTGATCGACGCGTTCGAGGCGAAGGATGCGGCTTTGCGCCCCTGGCTGGTGCCGGCCGTTGCCTAAAGGCGCGGTTCCGCCTATCTCTGAACGCGACAGACGCATTTCAACAGGGCTTCACGCATGACCACTTTCGACGACCGCGAGCGCGCATTTGAAAATATGTTCGCGCACGACCAGGAGATGCAGTTCCGCATCCAGGCGCGCCGCAACCGCCTGCTGGGCGAATGGGCGGCCGCGAAGATGGGCCTGACGCCTGAGGAAACCGACGCCTATGCCAAGGCCGTCGTGCAGGCCGATTTCGAGGAAGCGGGCGACGAGGACGTCATCCGCAAGCTGCTGGGCGACATGACCCAGGCCGGCCTCGACATCGACGAAGCGGGCGTGCGCACCGCGCTCGACGAGCAGGCGGTGATCGCCCGCCGCATGTTCATCGAAGCGCAGTAAGGCAGGTATCGCCATGCCGATGGCAGCAGACGATATTGCCGAGATGATCAAGACCGCGATCCCGGATGCGCAGGTCGAGATTACCGACCTGGCCGGTGACGGCGATCATTATGCGGCGAAGGTCGTGTCCGAAAGCTTCCGGGGCATGAGCCGGGTGGCGCAGCAGCGCGCCGTCTATGCGGCGCTGGGCGGACGCATGGGCGGGGTGCTTCACGCCTTGCAACTGACCACCGCCGTTCCCAACTAACCGCCATAGCGACATATGCGTCCCGCCGCGCGGCGACGCCAGACAAGAGAATTGGACCCAGTGAAATGACCGACGCCGTGCAGCAGCGGATCGCCGACATCGTCAACGGTAATGACGTGGTGCTCTTCATGAAGGGCACGCCGCTCTTCCCCCAGTGCGGCTTTTCCAGCCGCGCGATCGCGATCCTGGAGCATCTGGGCGTGAATTACGAGACGGTCGACGTGCTCCAGGACCAGGCGGTCCGCCAGGGCATCAAGACCTTCTCCGACTGGCCGACCATTCCCCAGCTTTATGTGAAGGGCGAATTTGTCGGCGGCAGCGACATCATGATGGAAATGTATGAGGCCGGCGAGCTTCAGCAGCTGATGACCGACAACGGCGTCGCTGCTGCGAACTGATCGCCGGCTCAGGATGAGAGATTAAGGGGCGGTCCGCTGGTCGGGCCGCCCTTTTTCTTGTCTGCAGTGCGTGCATATGAAGCCGGCCAGGGCCGGTTCAATGTGCTGCAAGCCCGGCTGGCGATAAGGTCTGTGAAAGCTTCGGGAACGGCCACCGGGTGGGGGATGCCTGCGGAGACCGTGCCTGCATCCCCCGGGTAGTTGAACGGTGGGAATGCGGAAAGAGAAGCATCCGGCGTGCCAGACGCGGAAAGCCACGCATTCGTGCGTGGTGCAAGGGTTAATGCCGCCAGTCGTCCGTGGTTGTTTGTAAGGTCGCCCGACACTTTCGTCGAAAAGCCATTTGGGCCGAGCCGCTTTCCTGATTGACTACATCCGTAATCGATGCGACTACATGTGTAGTTGGAGAGTCGGAACAGGGGCGGGATCAGGCAGTGAGCGAGAAGATCAGCGAAGCGGAACTGGTGGTGATGGAAGCGCTGTGGGAACAGGCGCCGGCAACCGCCAATGACGTCGCCGATCGCGTCACCGCCGAACGTGACTGGAGCCTGCAGACGGTCAAGACCTTGCTGTCGCGGCTGATGGCCAAGGAGGTGATCGCCGCCGACCAGGATGGCCGCCGCTTCCTCTATCGCCCGCTGGTGGCGCGCGAGGATTATGTGGCGAGCGAGTCCGGCCGGCTGGTCAATCGCCTGTTCGGCGGTCGCATCTCTCCCCTGGTCGCCCAGCTGGCGAGCCAGGACCAGTTGAGCGCGGATGATATCGCGGAGCTTGAGGAAATCCTGAAGGGGTTGAAATCATGAGCGTCTGGATGGCCGAAACGCTGATCGCCACGACCCTGCTGATGGCGATGGTGATGATGTTGCGACGCCCGGTGGCGCGCTGGCTGGGGGCGGGGGCGGCCTATTGGCTGTGGCTGCTGCCGCTGGCCCGGATGCTGTTGCCGACCTTGCCGCGCGAGGTCGCCGCGCCTTCGCCGCTGCATAATGTCGTGGACCAGGCGGGCCTGCCGGCGCTGCTGGAGATCGCGCCTTCGCCCGCGCCCCAGGCCGCCGCGACAAGCATCCCCTGGCTGGAAATGGCGATCGGCCTGTGGGCGCTGGGCGTCGTCCTGTTCCTGGTCGTGCAGGCGATCGGCTATGCCCGGTTTCGCCGCGACATATTGGCCGGATCGACGCCGCTGGGCGAGGAAGGGCGCATCCGCCTGATCACCAGTCCGCAGGCATCGGGACCGCTCGCCTTCGGTATTTTCCGGCCCTATATTGTCCTGCCGGCCGATTTCGGGCTGCGCTATGACGCGCAGGAGCAGGATATGGCGATCGCTCATGAACGCGCCCATCATGAGCGCGGCGATCTGGCCGCCAATATGGTCGCGCTGCTGCTGCTGGCGCTGCACTGGTGCAATCCGGTCGCCTGGATCGCCTATCGCGCCTATCGCGCCGATCAGGAAACCGCCTGCGACGCGCGCGTCCTCTCGCTCTACGGCCAGGATCAGGCCCATGCCTATGGCCGCGCCATATTGAAGGCCGCCGGTGGTCGCCAATTTGCCGGCGCCTGCCATCTCACCCGCATCACCACGCTCAAGGGGAGGCTGAAAATGCTTTCGAGCCATGAAACATCGTTGAAGCGCATCAGCTGGGGCATGGCCGCCGTCGCCATGGTCGTTGCCACGGGCCTGGCCCTCACCGCATCGGGCAGCCGCGCTGCGCAGCAGATGGCGGCAATCACCGATAAGGTCGATCAGGCCGATTTCGCCAGGCTGACCAACCTGGTGTCGCAGCCCGTATCGGCGCGGGAGGCCCTGCCGCAGGCCGCGCCGGTTCCCGCCGCCGCGCCCATGCCGGCGACAGCGCCCGTGCCGGTCGCCCATGCCGATCGCGTGCCGCCTGCAGCGCCCGTGCCGCCGGTTCCGGCCGCCGACATCGTGCCCCCGGTTCCGCCGGTCCCGCCCGTGCCGCCGGTGACGGTGCGCAGCGAGCCGGGCCGGGTGATCGTCACCCATGCCAATGGCCGGGTCGAAACCCATCGCATCCCGACCGAGGCGGAGATCGCCCGCATGGTGCCGGTGGTCGACGTGCGCGAAGGCTGCGAGGGCGACAAGGTCACCAGCCATCGCGAATTTGTCGATGCCAATGGCCGCCGCAACATCCGGGTGCGCATCTGCGAGCGGGCGATCGAGGCGCAGGCCCGCAAGGCGGAGCGGATCGCCATGCTGAACGCCCGCGATGCCGAGCGCATGTCCCGCAATGCCGAACGGGCGGGGCGCAATGCCGCGCGTGCCGGGCTGACCGCCGCCCGTGCCCAGATCGCCGCCAGCCGCATGCCGGAAAGCGATCGGGCCGAGGCACTGCGCGACATCGACCAGGAACTGGCCGATCTCGATCGCAATCCGGACTGAGGCTTTTTAGACCGCCACCACTTCGGGCAGGATGGCGTCGAGCAGCAACATGCCCGCCGGGCTGACCTGAAGCCGGTTGCCGGTTCGCCAGACCAGCCCCAGATCATTCATCCGGTCGATCGCCCGATCATCCACCAGTGCGCCGATCGGCAGGCCCGACAGGCCGGCGATCCGGGCCAGATCGACCCCTTCGCCCAGCCGCAATCCCATCAGCAGCGCCTCGCGCGCCTTGTCCTCGGCCTGCAGCGGCACTTCCTGTTGCAGGCCGTTGCCGTTGCGATCGACCGCGCCCATCCAGTTTTCCGGCTTCTTGTGGCGCAATGTCGCCATGCCACCGCGGCGGCCATGGGCGCCGGGGCCAATGCCGACATAGTCGCCATAGCGCCAGTAGATGAGGTTATGGCGGCTTTCCTGCCCCGGCCGGGCATGGTTGCTGATCTCGTAGGAAGGGATGCCGGCCTGCGCCGTCATCGCCTGGGTCAGCTCATAAAGGGTGGCGCCATGATCCGGGTCGACCGGTGTCAGCTTACCCTGCGCGGCGAGCGTGGCGAAGCGCGTGCCCGGCTCGATCGTTAACTGATAGAGCGACAGATGGCCGGTGCCGAAGGAGAGGGCGCGTGCCAGCTCCGCTTCCCAGTCCGATTCGCTCTGGCCGGGGCGCGCGTAGATGAGATCGAAGCTCACCCGGTCAAAAATGCGACGAGCCGTGTCGAGTGCGCCCAGCCCCTCATCGACGTCATGAGCACGCCCCAGGAAGGCCAGCGCCTCATTGTCGAGCGCCTGCAGGCCGAGCGACACACGGTTGATCCCGGCGGCCGCCAGATCGCCGAAACGCGCGGCTTCCACCGAGTTCGGGTTGGCCTCAAGCGTGATCTCTATGTCGTTGGAAAAGCCCCAATGTCTTTCCGCTGCCTCGATCAGGGAAGCGGCGATGCGGGGCGGCATCAGCGACGGCGTGCCACCGCCAAAGAAGATCGAACGGAGCGGTCGCCGGCCGGTTTTTTTCGCCTCATGGGCAAGGTCGGCGAGCAGCGCAGCCTGCCACGCATCGGCGTCGATCCGGTCGCGCACATGACTGTTAAAATCGCAGTAAGGACACTTCGAAACACAAAATGGCCAATGAACATATAGGCCAAGAGCCTCGGTGAAAGCCGGTGGGGCGAGAAGGACTTCGGGTGACATGAGTGGACATATCTTTAGACGCGTTCAGCGCGGCCCGCTAGCGGCTGCACTTATGCTTTTCGGCGGGATGATCGCAGGGGCGGTCGCACCGGCATCGGCTTCGGTCAATCGCGACGTGTGGAATTATTATAATATCCAGCCGGCGCCGCGTTCCGACGCGATGCTGCGCCAGGTGGTGATGGACGTGCATAATCGCGAGCGCCAGTCGTTGGGCGTGCCCGCGCTGGCCTGGGACGATCGCCTGGCGGCCGATGCGGCCGGCTATGCGCGCCAGATGGTGCATACCAACCAGTTCCGCCATTCGCACGGCGGTGAGCGCGACGAGGAAATCGGCGAAAATCTGTGGATGGGGACGCACCGGGCCTATGGCTATACCGCCATGCTCGACGCCTTCATGGACGAACGCCGCGCCTTCGTGTTCAAGGCCCGCTTCCCCGATGTCAGCACGACCGGCAATTGGGAAGATGTCGGCCACTATACCCAGATGATCTGGCGCGGCACCCGTCGGGTCGGCTGCGCGCTGGGCGAGGGCGCCCAATATGATTATCTGGTCTGCCGCTATTATCCGGCCGGCAATGTCTATGGCATGAGCCCGTTCGACCGCGACTTTGGCGGCTGGCAGGGCTGACGTTTTCCCAAGCGGATCATTTTTCCTCTCTGTCGATTATGCCTTGAAGCGCAGTCGGCAAAAGGGGGGGAGGAAAAATGCAGCCCGTTTCAAGAACAAGGCCATGGGCCTGCCTCAGCATGACGATCGCGCTGCTGGCTCTGGCCGCGTGCGGTTCACCGTCCCCGACGCCCGACAATCAGGGAGCTGCGCCCGCCGCGCCCGAAAGTGCCTCCGCCAACGCCGCCCAGCCGGACAAGGCACCGGTCCCCCAATCCACCCAGGCCGACCTGTCGCCCCTGTCCTGCACCGCCGAGATTGGCGCTGCTGCCGCCGAGCGCCGCGTCAAGCTGTGCATCAGCGTGTCGCCCGCCACCCATCCGCCCTGCACTGCCGCCAATAGCTGTGCGATGATCGAGGACGAGATCGCGCGCAGTTGCGCGCTGTTCGACGGCCAGGGCGAGCCGATGGCGGGATGCACGCCCGAACCCAAGAGCATGGCGGCCGCGGCGGCCGTGGTGCAGCGTTATTATGCCGCGATCAACGCGCGCGACTATGGCACCGCCTGGAGCCAGTGGGGCGAGACTGGGCCGGCAGGGCAGACGATGGAAAGATTCCAGGCCGGCTTTGCCGCCACCCGCACGACCCATGTGACGATCGGCCGGATGACGCCGGGCGATGCGGGTGCGGGCTCCGTCTACCAGCCGGTGCCGGTGACGATCGACGCGGAGCTGGCGGATGGTACGCGCCAGCATTTTGCCGGCACCTATGTCGTGCGGCGCGTCAATGATGTCGACGGGGCATCGGCCGCGCAGCGGCGCTGGCATATCGATTCGGCGAAGCTGCGACCCGTTTCGTCGGAGTGACGTGGACAGGCGATCGCCTGTGCCGGACCATTCATCCCTGCTTCACACGATCGGGCGTTTAGCCGCAGCATCGCGTTCCGAACCGGCCGGGCCGGGGGAGAGGCGCGGGCTATTGGGTCGAAAGAATAAAGACGATGCGCGGGTGGAAATGGGGGCTGGCCGTTGCGACGGCCGCCATGATGCTGGGGATTTTCGGTGACAAGGGGCAGGCGGTGCCGGCGCGGCACGCGCCCAGCCCGGCCGAACAATATGGCATGGAAGAGGCCGATCGCGACGATGGGCTGCTGCAGGACGTGGTCCTGGGCATGCATAATGACGAACGCAGCCGCTGGGGCCTGACCCCGCTTAGCTGGGACCGGACGCTGGCGGCGGATGCGGCGCGCTATGCGCGGCAGATGGCGCGGACCAACATCTTTGCCCACAGCCCGCGCGCGACCCGCGCGGTGCCGAGCGGCGAAAATCTGTGGATGGGAAGCCGGGGCCTCTATGATTATGAGGTGATGGTCGGCGCCTTCCTCAATGAACGGCGCTATTTCCGGCGGGCGGGCAAGATGCCCAATTTCAGCACCACCGGCCGCTGGCAGGATGTCGCCCATTATACCCAGATCATCTGGCGCGGCACCCGGTCGGTTGGCTGCGCGCTGGCCGAGGGGCGCAGCTTCGATTATCTCGTCTGCCGCTATTACCCCGCCGGCAACATGTTCGGCATGGGACCGCTGGATGCGGCGCCGGTGCTGGCGGGCGGCGAGGAATAGGGGCGGCCGGGACCGCCCCCCATCCGATCAGAGCACCGCCTTCACCAGCTGGGCGAAGGCGTCGGCGCGGTGGCTCATTGCGTGCTTGGCGTCCGGGTCCATCTCGCCGAAGCTGATGTCGTGGCCCAAGGGCTGGAACATCGCGTCATAGCCAAAGCCATTTGCCCCGCGCGGCGGCCAGACCAGCAGGCCGTCGACCCGGCCCTCGAACGCCTCGACATGGCCGTCGGGCCAGGCGAGGGCGAGGGCGCAGATGAAATGCGCGCCATGGCCGGCGTCCGGCCCCTTGGCCTGGACCCCGTCCCACACCTTCTGCATCGCCATGCCGAAGTCCTTGTCCGGGCCGGCCCAGCGGGCGGAAAAGAGGCCCGGATCGCCGTTCAGCGCCTCGACGCACAGGCCACTGTCGTCGGCTAAGGCGGGCAGGCCGGAGAGGTCGGCGGCCTGCATCGCCTTCAGCTCGGCGTTCGCGATGAAGGTGGTGCCGGTCTCCTCCGGCTCGGGTAGGTCGAGCGACGCGGCGGAGATCGGCTCGATCCCATAGGGGGCGAGCAGGGCAGCGATTTCCCGCACCTTGCCGGCATTGTGGCTGGCGATCACCAGCTTGCCGGGCTTCAGCTTGCGGATCGCCTGTTCCTGTCCGTATTCGTCGCTCATCTGGCTCTACCCTGTGTCGTTCGTTTCGAGCGTAGTCGAGAAACGCACGAATGCGCTATCTGCTTCTCGACTTCGCTCGAAGCGAACGGATTTCAATTACCGACCCGTCGCCACATCCTGCGCGGCGAAGATCTTGGCGCAGCCGATGCGGGCGAGGCGGAGCAGGCGGAGCAGCTCTTCCTCGTCATAGGCGGCGCCCTCGGCCGTGGCCTGCACTTCGGCGAACTTGCCGTCGCCGGTCAGGATCAGGTTGGCGTCGGTCTCGGCATTGCTGTCCTCGGCATAGTCGAGGTCGAGCACCGGCGTGCCTTCATAGATGCCGCAGCTGATCGCCGCGACCTTCTGGATGATCGGGTCTTCGCTGAGCGCGCCCGAGGCGAGCAGCTTGTCGACGGCGATGCGCAGCGCAACCCAGCTGCCCGAGATAGCGGCGGTGCGGGTGCCGCCATCGGCCTGGATCACGTCGCAGTCGATCACGATCTGGCGCTCGCCCAGCTTCTTGAGGTCGACGACGGTGCGCAGCGAGCGGCCGATCAGGCGCTGGATTTCCTGGGTGCGGCCCGACTGCTTGCCCTTGGCCGCCTCGCGGCTGCCGCGGGTGTGGGTGGCGCGGGGCAGCATGCCATATTCGGCCGTGACCCAGCCCGAACCCTTGCCGCGCAGGAAGGGGGGCACCTTTTCCTCGATCGAGGCGGTGCAGAGGACGCGGGTGTCACCGAAACTGACGAGGCACGAGCCCTCGGCATGGATGGTGAAGCCGGGTTCCATGGTGATGTCGCGCATCTGGTCGGGCGCGCGGCCGGAAGGACGCATAATATTCTACTCCGAAGCGGTCAGGTGGCGGGGGATAGCGCCGGGATGCGCGTCATGCCAGTGCCATCCGCCAAAAGTTGCGATAAGAGAGGCGCCATGAAGAGAGCGATGATGATGGGGCCGGTTGCGATGTTGGCGCTGGCGGGATGCGTGACCGACCGGGAGAAGGTGGAGCTGGAGCCGCCGACGGCCGCCGGCGACACGATCCGCTTCACCGCCGGTCGCTGCTTCGGCGCCTGTCCCGCCTATAGGCTCACGGTGACGCCCGATGGCTCGGGCCTGCTGGAGCCCGAGCGCTTCACCTCCGTCCCCGGTCCGACCCGCTTCACCGTCAGCGCCGCGCAATATCGCCAGTTGCGCAACGGCCTTGCCCCGTGGAAGCCGGCGACCGGCACGGCAAAGCGCATCGCCCAGGGCGAGAATTGCACCCGCTTCGCCACCGACATGCCCAGCTACACGATCGAATGGACACGCGGTGACGGGAAGGGCGGGGGCAAGGGGACGAAACCGACCCGGCTCGATTTCCAGTCGGGCTGCATGGATAGCCGCTATGCGAAACTCCGCACGACGATCGGCGGGATACCCAAGACGCTGGGCATCGAACCGATGCTGAAGCCCAAGCCGGCCAGCTGAACCGCCGCCCCGCGACGCGACAGTCCGAAGTTCACAGTGTCGCAGGGGTAAATTGCGTCGATTCCGGCGAATTGCGCCTGCCGCGCGCCAGCGAAGCGACAGGCACGTCACACGCGGGGCACGCCGACGCGACAGTAGCGCGCCTCTGACGCGACAGCGAGGCGACACTGAAACGACAGCGACGCGACAGGTTCGCGCGTGGGGCGGGGGTGTTAAGCGGGGCGTGAGAGCGGCCTGTTCCATCGTGTAGGGTAGATCAGAAGAGCGGCGAGTAGGAAAGGGAAGGCGGGGTTGCGCCCAAGCCGGTCCTTAGCGAAGATTTTTTCGCGCCTAGCAACGGACATTCCGACCTAGAGGTCCGACATCAAGCCCAAAGGAGTTCAGCATAGTCGTCCATTTGTCCGATGTTTAGGAAAACAGGCTCCAGCTTCTTCGCAGGGCGCCGCCGAGGTTTGAATGCGATCCTTACTTCCCGCTGGTATGAGTAGCCGAAAGGCTTTGCCATTTCAGGCACCCGAAATCCGGTATAGTCCAAGTAAGGGTCATAATACGTGACTGGCCCTTCTAATGGCTCCCAATCAGGGTAAGCGGCGAGAAAAGTGGAGATGAATCGTTGAGTGAAACGGACAGGATCATGGATAATTAGCGCAGCGTCTGCACCGAAGTCAGTTGGCATCCGGTAATAGATATGGTCACACAGACTGTAGAGATAATAGTCGTCGAACACGACCGGTAAGACGATGTCGTCGTGCTTGTATTCGATCCTATGCCCTTGAATGTCTGTGTAATTTTTTCCAGCCAAGCGTTCCCGCCAAGTCGGAATACAAAAAACTCGGCTAACCTCGTCGTCCTGAATTGCGGCGTTGTGGCTGGTATCGCTGTAATAGCTCGCGGGGCAGATCCGAATCTCGCCCTTCCGCAGCATCGGCTCAAGGAATTGTCGGCTACCGTACTTGACTAGAAAGGGGCGTGGGGGTTCAACATAGTCGGCAAAGATGCGCTTGGCGATGGGGCCGCCATCGGCAAAATAATCGACGTTAGTTCTCGGAATATCGTTGAGGTTTGGTAGCCCACCCCGAACGGCATATTCCTCTAGTAGGTGCGTGAACTTCCGTATGAAGTGGTTGCCGTCATCAACCGGCAATATCCCGATCAACGCCTCCCGGCTTAATTCTGTTTGGTTGGTGAAAACGTCATGAAAACGGATTGCAAGGCGATCGTCCGGGCAGCCTAGCAGGTAGGGATTGGCGACATATTCGAACCGCCACCAATCGCTCCTTGGCAGGCTGCCACCGTTCGCCTTGGCACGATTTTCGAATTCGGTGTGCCGCTCTTCATGGATGCGAAGCCTTGCACGCATGAGATCGACTGAAACCGTCAGAGCCGGATTCGGAAGTTTCTCAATTTTGACAAAGCCTTGCGGTTCTGCGCGTGAGCATGCGGATTGAGGCGATGAGGGCCCAAGCGGTGGACGAGGCGATGGACCGCTCCCAATCTTTTGCGA